>Ga0099826_10002558_pt1 | contig 11831 bp, 6 predicted proteins | sample Mtrugardesep15_FD_76830 | JGI IMG/M metagenome (GOLD analysis project Ga0099826, IMG submission 76830) | Root nodule microbial communities of legume samples collected from California, USA - M. trunc garden sep15 | ecosystem: Host-associated > Plants > Roots > Nodule | place: USA: California...
AAATGTATTTTTCTCTAATATGTTTTGAATAAGAGGGGAGGGGAATGTATATTTTAACATAAGAGGGGAGGGGAGTGTAATTCAAGCATCTTTGAGGGGAGGGGAGTGTAATTTACTCATTAATTTTCTTCACGTATTGTTTCAATCCTAAAGGCTAGCAAAAATTCAAAACAAGATCAATGTTATAAAAGCATATTCCCATAAAACTCTCAAAAAAATACAAAATATTTTGAAAATATAATTATAATTTATTTATTTTTGAAGTAGTTGGAGTTTTTCCCTGTATTTCATTGTGATTTATTTATCTCTACAAATACCAAAATACAGTTGAAAATACCAAGTTAAATAAAACATGTATTGCAGTGTTGCTATGAAGACGAAGAAAAATGAGAAAAATGGGAAGGAATGGAGGGAGAGAAGGTATGGATCTAGTGTTATTATATTATGAACCTATTTGATCTAATAGTTTATTATTAACTGGAGCACCATGGTGAAAAGTATTTATTCCACCATGCTATGCTTCCTGTTTCTTTTTGTTGTGGAGGTTTGAAAAATGGTGTTCGGTTTATCAACTACTTTTTCATGTGCTATGTTTTCATTCTGTTATTTAAACTTTTGTGATCAATTTATACTACAAATTCAAAATCTTCACATGACAATTTTTGAAATGTTTTTTTCATTCATATTTCATGTTATTTAGTTACTACTAGTATGCTTCTTACAAATGCTTGTGAAGGTGGAAATAACATGGGTTGAAAATTTGACCAGGGAAGGGCTCGTTTTTGTGAGTGTCAACCTACTCATACATTAAATTTCAAGATGCATATGCCTTCACACAAGTCGCACAATGTTGGTTATTATTTTGAGTTCGTTCCAAAAAAAATGCGAATTCGAGTCATTTGAAAGTACTCTTCTAAACAAAATATATTGTCTATAACTAGTAACTACACTTTTAAAAACATGTTTGAATTTTTAGATGTATATGCCTTCACACAAGTCGTACAATGTTGGTTATTATTTTGAGTTCGTTCCAAAAAAAATGCGAATTCGAGTCATTCGAAAGTACTCTTCTAAACAAAATATATTGTCTATAACTAATAACTACACTTTTAAAAATATGTTTGAATTTTTAGAAAACTGAGGTTGGAATGTTTTGCTTGAGCAATAAGTCATTTACAAATAGATTGGTTTGAATTATAGTTAGGAATGTGTATGATCGGATATTTTAACCGACCAAACCATATTCATATAATTATATGGATTTGGATTCATAACGATAACCATCTTTTATTATAAACCGATTATGAAATTCATTATGAATATAAATGAAAATGATTTGGTTTATGAAGGAACTATGGATGGAGTTAGAAGGGGCCCACCATGTATCAGTTGGCAATCTTAAATGTTAATTCAATGCAGACGAATTTTACAGTTGTCTAGAAATCCTATAATGACCATATGTGCATCAATAAATTAAATTTCATAGTACATATACCATTTCAAATTAAACTTCATAATGCTATCAACGGGTTTGTCTTTTCTTGATTGCTTATTTTGGACACATACCAGATCTAATTTTTTATGTTTTAATAAGTCTACGACATCCAATAAATTAAAATATAGGGACTAGTTTGGTTTCATGGATCAGCAAATGGACAAGGCAACCTACTTTGTTGTTAGCTAAATCATATCCATATACCGTACACAACTTCACATTCATAAGGTTCATTCTATGCTTCACAATTTGGTATAAGGTGTCGAGTTGGCTCATTTGTTGTTGAATAAAAAGGGAGTTACGTATTTTTTTCTTTTTTTAAGAGATAAAAAGAAGCTTTTATTAAATTAAAATGCATCAAAAGCCCCATGAGAACACCTCAAACAACAGCAAAGAAACTAGAAAACTCTAAAAAAAACCAAGAAACAAGCAAGAAACTAATTCATATCAGAATAATAGGGTAATACATATCGAGTTAAGGAAAGATTTATATCAAGCTGTATTTTAAGTTAAACTAATTCTTATCAAGTACGCGAGTTCGACTCGACTCATTTCAGCCAAAGCATACTCAACAACCTTTCTTTATTCTCACAACACAATCTCCTAAACATGATCAAATCATAGCAAGACCTCTAATTAACAGACATTTACCTTATAAGATAAGATGTAATGTAAGAAATCCAAATATAAACAAAAGTATTTCATATAACCAAGAGATAAAGTAATGTGCAAGCCAAATTAAATCCCCATTACACCAATCTCTCTATAGGAGGAAAATGTTTCTATTCAAAGAAACTTACAAATTCTGAATTATATCTACAAGAGATCTATAAGTACCAAAAACAGCAATAGCAACACCCATTACAATTATTGAATAGTTAATAACCATTTCACAACCAAATCTCTTGTATGATCCTGAAATCTTCAAGTAGCAAATTGATGGCACTAAAATTGAAGCTGAGACACTTAACAATGCTCCAACAAGTGACATAAGATATCCAAATAAGGGAATGGTCACAGCTATAGTAAGAGAAGTTACTAGTAAAGATGTACTAATAATCATATGTGTGACCCTTTTGTTGTAATAATTGCATGAAACCTTCATTTTTATGGCATTTATGACTGGAGTAAGCATTAATGCATATTTTGCTATTGGATTGACTAAGGTAGTATATATTGCCACTCTTGAACTCAACTTTCCTGTTTGAAGGTTTAATGTTACCTGTGATTCAACTTGTTCTCCAAACATTAAGTACCCTAGAATTGCTGCTGCTGCATAACCAATAGTGCATGCTAAAAAGCTTGCAGATAGGACCTGCCAAAACAAAGGAAACGGCTTAGTTACACGGCTATAGCATAAGAGCTTATCATATAAAGCCTCGTTTGGTTTGAGCTTATTTTGAGCTTCTGAAAAATAGCTTATGTAAATAAATAAGCTTTTATTTTAATATATAAGCTCTCACCAACGAAAATTGTGTCTTCATAAACTGTTTTATCATAAACTACCTTAAAAACTTATGAATAATACATAAAAACTTATTTATTTGCATAAGCTGTTTTTTATAAGCTCTAAAATAAGCTAATCCAAACGAGACCTAAGTGCTTGTGTATAAGTTATATCTATAACAGAAGAATAAACTAAAGTCGAACTGTTTTTATATCATAAGCTATCCTGGAGAGTTTATGAAAACGAGATGAAAGCAGCGTCTCGACATCTCATAAGCTCTTTCAAATATATTAATAAGTGCTTATACTAGTAGATAAGCTCGTTAAATCAAATGAAGTAACTGAAACAGTTTGATACTTACACTGTAAAAACGACTTTTGTCCCTCATCGAGTTGTAGAGAGTAGGAAGAATTGGATGAGCACTATAACAAAAGGCATACAAACTAACAGCAGAAGGTATTCCACTCAATCTAAAAACCCTTCCTTTTGCATGAAACCCTGTTCCATCAATTGCACCATTCCACAACAAAGAAAAGATGAAGATCGAAGAAGCTAAAGCACCACCGGCAGAAACATAAGACAACAAACTCATGTCCTCTAACAAAACAGTAGGCAAAATAACAAGAGCAGTAACCATAGTAAACATTGTTGTGCCACCAATTGTTAATCCTGCTAGATGAATTTGCACGTTCGGTACTAGTTTGTTAAGGTTGTCTCCTTCTAAAATAAGAAAACCTGTTACAGCAAGATAGAGCTCAGAATTCATGATGATTGATACCATTAATCTCCCTTTTGATCCAAATGCATGTTGACCTATGTCTGGAAAGGTTCTGATATTAAGGTCCATGTCCATGCATTTTTTGACCAATGTGCCTGTGTAACAACATGCTATGGCTATTGTAAATAGCAGCAATATGCTTAACCATCCTCCAGATGCTAGTGCATATGGTATTGAGACAATACCAACACCTGAAATTAGAGCAGAATCAAATTTAGTAACATGCTAATTAATGTCTTAACATTTAATGTTTAGTTTTATTTTGTTCTTCAATTGAATAAATAAAATGTTTAATTGTTCTGTAATCAGTTGATAATGCAGCGACGTTGATATGCAATGGTCTGAGTTCGAACATGAGATTCTCCACTTTTTCACATGTAAAATGTAAGTCTATATATCGACTAAACTAACACAAAATGATTGTAGGTTTGGTCTACAAGTTTCACTAGCTCACGAAATTGGTCTTCCCTTTTTAAAATCAGTTTTCTAGACTATCACTTAGGTTTTTCGATTCAAAAGTGGTGACATGCCAAACAAGTAATTTACATGGCATAAAACTAGTCGATGTGGAATCATCAAGGTGGATTTATAATGTACTAGTTTTATGCTACATCAATAAAAAAATAAAAAATATGCCACATAACCATCTTTGGATTAAAAAAATTTACATAGAGACCGAAAAATCAATTTTATGAGCAAATGAAAATGGAAATTTTTCACGAACCTTGATTTTAGTACATATCTGCCCTAAATTACATCAATGTCCCCCCCTTTTTTCCGTCAAGGAAACAACTGTATTGGCTGAATGGTTTATCGGGATACGCTCGGGACAAAATTCCTCTAGACAAATAGCATTGCTCAGTGAAAAATAAAGTGACCAAAATTATATTTAACTATATTTAACTAATTATTATTTTTTTGCTCAAAAAACTAATTATTATTTTAATTAAAAATGTGAGTTTTTCTATGAAGAACTATGTTTTTTTACAGTTGAAAAACACACACTAACAAAATGGGCACCATTGGATCATGAAAAATTGAATAATATATTTAAAAAGTTACTTATTTTATGTGGTATAACAACACATGATTGAATGAGGTCAAAAAAATGTGTACTTTAATAATTGATAACGATTAAATTCAACATTTAGCTTTTAAATTATTTGAATTGAGAGTTAGTTATTATATATAGTCACTAGGATGGAGAAAAACAGTGCCCATATGTATTGACATACAAAATGTTGTATCATTCACATATCGTTATCTCTACAGCCTTGAAAGCAATATCTCAGTCATCATTTGGATACAGTGGAATATTATACACAAATAGTTTCAAATGAATGCAGACAAAGTGAAAATCAGAGTAGGAATCTAATAGAATAAAATAAATATATGCTAGTTTGCGAAGATTGAATTTGAAATAAAGTAGTGCAGCTATTTTCACTCTTTAATATTAGAAAAGTTCTCATATATTTAAACTGATTCATATATTGCACATTTAATCAATGTTATTTTTTTCTTATAAAGATTTATCAATGTTATTTGTTTTGTTGATTTTTAATAGTAGTTGATATTATCTCTCAAAAAAAAAATAGTAGTTGATATTAATATATCGTTTTTTCCTAATGTTTTTATACAGCATTTTTTAGGATATAATTTTAGACAGCATGCTTATTAGTAGTATATTAACTTATCAATTAGAACAGGATCTGTTGTGTGCGCCACACATTTAATTATAAATAGCCACAAATTAAGAGTATAGGTAATAAGAGACTTGATTCTATTAATTTTGTTGAAGGCCAATGACAACAATAGAATGACCTCCACCTCTCACAAGAAAGACCAATAGAATGACTTCCACTTTTAAAAATTAAGCCAATGTCTCTCAACAAAATATTTACTTTTTTCCTTAAAAAAAAATATTTACTTTTTACATTTCATTGAAAGAGGGTTTCAATGAGTTGTCAAATTGACCCAATCCACCTCGTCACAACATAAAAAGCTGGTCATGTCGAACTAACCCATAGTTCTATTAAGCTACAAATTTAAGTGGCCAAATCCAATATTAAACACACTATGTTATGAACCGTTTTGGTCAATCTGGCACAATTGTTTTCGGATCTATGTATAAGCAAGGAGGTTAGACTAATCTAAAATACTTCCTCGGTCTCCAATTGTACGTCGCTTTAGGAAAAAAAAATTATTCTAAATTATACGTCGTTTTATAATATCAATGCAACATTAATGTTACTCATCTTATTATAACCTTAACTATTTGTTACTCTCTCTTCTTTCAATTCTTTAGTTTATCTTTTTCATATTATTTATTAAGAACAATTTTATAAAACAACTCATAATATCTCTTTTCCACACAATATTAATTGCATTTCTTAATATGTGTGAAATGCCTAAAACGTCATACAATTTGTGACGGAGGAAGTACATAAATAACAATAATTTTTAATCTTTAACTTTTTAATGAATTAAATGCACGAAATTTTAAAAAATATTTCTTATTTTAGGTTTCTTAACATGTGTCCCAAAGACACAAGTTAACTCTAAAAATTAAAATGTTGATTTAATCTATTTGTACAACTTTGTTGGCGGGTCCCATGAGTTTAATTTTGCCCTAAAAGACAAATGGGGAAAAGTTGAAATAATTTTTTGGAAAATCACAAAATTGCACGTATTATGAGAATGATCTAGATACTAATATCAGTCTTGGCATATTCCCTAAAAAAAATCATCATCAGACCACATGAATAAGAAAAAAAAATATTTTTTTTTTATGTTTATTGAATAACTAATGTATTTGGTCTATAAATATGACTTAATACATTTGTTCTTCGATAAAAATAAAAAATTATTTTTTATTATAAATGGGATAGGAGTGAATAAAATAAAATAGTCTTGGCATATCTTATTAGAGTTGCGATTAAGATTGATTAAGAAAATCAACCAAAATAAGACATATACTTATAAGGTTTGACTGCCTTAATAAAAACAATAGGTTTGACCGAGTAAAGTAACAAACTCAAAATGCACGTAGCACATGTGTTGGACCTAATTCGTCATTTGCTTAGAGTAAATCATCGATTTAGTTTATGAAATTGTAAAGCATTGTTTGATTGAGAATTTTTAATTTAGATATCATTTGATGTCTTTCTTCAACATTTGAAAATAATTCACAATTTTCGTCTTCATAGTTGAGTTAGTAGCTTGATTGATATCAATTCAACAAAAATAAGATAAAACAAATATATTCTTAACATTTATTTTTCCTACTTTTTTTTATCAAAGTAATATTAATCAAACCATCATGAAGATTATGAGTTTATTCATCAAATTGTTAATAATTTTTTGAATTTGAAATGATTTTTAAGTATCACGGGTGGTCCACCTTAAAACCCACATTGAGAATGGAGACCAAAAAAATAAAAGACACAAAGAAGACAAGAATCAAGAAAAACAAAATTAAGAGCACAAGATAATAATATAGAACTGATTAGAGTAATTCTTGATTATGAGAGGCAATAAAAAAGAGAGGGCAAGAAAGGAACCTGAGATAGCATTAACTAGATGGAAGCAAGTCTTGAATGAAGAAGCGTTACCCACATGAACCATGTGGTATTCATCCTTATTTTTTGACACCAACCCATTTGAATCATTCACTTGGTAAACTTTTTCATCATGCAAAAGTGGTACTTCAATGGAGGAAAATCGATCACCTTGCTCAGCAGCCATATGTATACTCGAGAAGATGAATGCGTCTTGTAATTTGGGACTGCTTACTGGACAATTGCACTTTACCTCTGTTTTATAATGAGTCCACACACGTGGTTCCTTTCTCTTTTTCCCCACTCTAATTTAATATTACCAACTAATTAGAATATTATTGTTTTTATCTTAATTTTTAATTTAGTTGTAAAAACATCGTAAAGATCGTGGTTTGAACTCTAAATTCTCTATTTATTTATTTTGAAAAGTAAATTTCTAATCACTAGATTATTTAACAAAAAAGTGTTTATCTTTCTGTCCTTTTACGGATTTAACGCGTTTAAACTATAACTAATATCTTCTATGAAATTTGATTTTGATTCAAATTATATGTATAGATGCTTGTGACTTTTAAATATTAATAAACTATGTTTACCTTTTACTAATAATATAATAAATATAATTAAAAAAAATTATATTTTCAATAACATCGCCAATATAACATTCTTTTTTTTTCAAACAAAAATGAAATATATTAACATCAAAGGAGAATCAGCTTTAGCACAAGGCGTGCCAACGGTGACCTCAAAAGTTTACACCATAATCAAGTCTCAATCAAAGCTTACAAAACTAGATTAGCCGATACACAAACAAACAATCGAGTTCAACCACCAAATATGAAAGCTTAAACTAAAATTAACACATAAATGAAGGAGTCGGAGTTCGAGTCTCGATCACAACGTCTGACCTACATAAATTTGGCAAAGCAGATTTTTTTTTTTTATTTGGCAAAATCATCCTAACGAACTACATATATTACTTTGATCTTATCCACTAAATAATTAATTTAATTTAAACATAATTTCCATCAATAAATGAATATTTTTTAATCTTTCTCAACAAAAAAAATTAAGAAGTTAAAATTGATTAAATTACCGAAAAGTTTAGTCTCTCAAACACAAGAAGTGTCAAAGGAGAACTAGGAAGGGGGAACTCATTTTATTACTTCACAATGTCTCTTTGCAGGTTGATAAAATCGATAGATGGCATTGGAATTTGGAAAAATCTCATGTTTTCTATCCGTAGTGCTTATAATTTGCAAACTACTCAACCTATCATTGCTCATACGGTGGCGGTGTCAGCTCTTTGGAATAAAGAGGTTCCTCTCAAGGTTGTGTTGTTTGCGTGGCGTCTGTTTCGTGATAGGCTGCCAACAAAGGATAGTCTCCTTCGTCGTGGTGTGATTTCTTTTGACTCCCGGTTGTGTGTTGCTGGTTGCGATTCAGAGGAGACTAGTTCTCATTTATTTTTACATTGCAATAGCTTTGGTTCGGTTTGGCACTTGATATTAAGGTGGATGGGCTTATCTCGGCAACAATTCCTTTTGGTGTGGGTGATCATTTCAATCAGTTTACCTTTGATGGTGGTATCGTGCAAGCACGTCGTGCAATTTTACAGGTTATTTGGTTTGCAACTACGTGGGAAATTTGGAAAGAAAGAAATAACAGATTATTCAATGGCAAAGAAAGCTCAATTTCTCAGGTGGTTGATAAAATTAAGTCGCTCGCATTCATGTGGTCGAAGGAGAAATTTCCTTCTATTCCCTTCAATTATCATGGTTGGTTGCTTAGTCCATTCACCATTTTGGGCATAGGCTAATTGTTATTTATGTTCTGTTTTTTCGCTGTTTTGGTTTTTACTTGTAAACATTTGATCTGACTTTGGTGTTTCCTCCCTGGTACACCTTGTGCTAGGGAAGCCCTTTTGATGTGGTAATATATTTCATTTTAACCTCTTCAAAAAAAGGAAGAGAAAGTATATGTTACATCAAATTTTCAAAAACAACGAAAACTAGCCACAACTGGCTCGGGTAAGAACACCAAAAAACTTAAACGAAAAGAAGCTAAGTAGCAACTCCCAAACACATAACAGGATTAAGCCACCATGCATATTTTAAGAGTCTTACTTTATTCGGTTTTTAATTAATTTAAATTTAAATTAAACTTAATTTTATGTGTTCTTTCCTTTATTTTCTATTTAATAATTTTAAAACTGAAAAAGATAATTAATGTTTTAATTTGTTTCTGAAAATATAATTTTTACCGTATTTTAGTTCATTTTACAAGTCAACCTACATTCAACATATTCCCTTTATTTATTATTTCCATATCTTATCCTATCAACAAATTTAAATCACCTAACTTTTCAAAACAAAACAAATTAAATCACGTAAGTCTAAATTCAAAAAACACACATAAAAAAGAATTCCTCAAAAAAATAGATTAAATAAATGATCAAATTATACTAATTTATTGTTACACCTAGGTTACATAGATAAATTATGTTTTAAATGATACTTTTTTTAAGGAAATGATACATATTTTAAAATTTTGATTGTTGAATTGAAATTTTATATCAAATAAATCACATATATAAATTTTTACATAAATATTATAAAATCTTGAATTGAAATTTTATATCATATAGATTTACATAATATAAAACATCGAGGTGTTAATGCCCACAAGTTGTGCATGTCTAGCGACTAGCGTAGGTGTGGATTCCCGAAGGTTCCCACAAGGATTCGTGAATTATGTAGTTTGAACATCTTAGAAGCATTGCAAAATATGGTTGCTGAAGCAGGAACTATAACTCATTTGATTATGCCGAACTTGTGATGTACAAGGAATAAATATGTTTTTTAAGGAATTCAGACAGTGATTGATTCTACGGATGTTTTGGTCTTTTCCCAACTCCATATCTCACAATGAGTGTTTGGTAACTAAAATCTGGTCAAATACAACCTAAACCGACTCACGTTCATCCCTACAATTTTGACCCATTATATTTTCTCTCTCTATAACTTGGTAGTCTCCCTCAAATTTGCGCTTATTTGTTATTATTTATTGACATAGCACCGAAATTTTATAGTCAACATGACTTTCTTTAAAATTTTGATTAAGAAAACCAAAGACTAGATGTGTAGAACTCAACTTCATATTTTCTTGATCCCAATGAACATGAGATACTACAAAATTTATAAAATAGTTCATTTTAAGTTTTATAAAAAATCCACGCTGGTTTTGGAACTTTGGTACCACATTAGAAAATGATGTCACCTTAACATAAATTAGAGAAAAAATTGGTGGAAACTACCAAATTATAAAGGAGAAAAAATATAAGGGGACAAAAATGCAAATTTATGACACTTAAAGGGTCAAACTTGCAATTATACCATTAAAAGCACTTCATTTTGTTCTTAATATAACCAAAAATGTATCCAAACTCTTAGGGTATACTCCCTCCAATCACATTTATAAGAAGAAGAAAAACTACATTGTAAGTTAATTGAATACTTTTTAGGTTTAATTTGTACTAATTAACTTATTTCAATTAATCATATTATGTAGTTCTCTCTCATCCTGGAAGTTAATAACGGGGAAGCACTTGAGCTTCTGAATGCTATAAAATGGATGTGGGATTTACAGTTGCTTGATATAGGCTTCGAAGTAGACTCAAAGACGGTTGTGGATATATATAGTAAGAAAGACATTGTCTCCGACCTTGGTGCAATTATTAATGATTTGTAAGCGCTTGTTAAATGAGGAACTTGCAAATTCTGTTGTTAAGTTCATTAAGAGCAAAACCAATGAGTTGCTCGTAGTTTATGTATGGTGGCTTATTTTCACTTCATTTCTCTCCTCTCTCCTTGTCTTCAACCATAATAAATTTTTCTTTCATTTATGTCCTCTCTCTTTCCTCATCTTCTAATCTTAAGTTTTATTTTTCTTTTTATGTAGATAAACTTTCTCCATTGCTACTACTCATTTTTTCTTTTTATGCAGGGTCAATATATATATATAATTCCCATTCAGAGTCAGTTATTTTTTTACCGATTTATAATCTATAAACTTAAAGTGTCTTCATAAATATTAATACTAACTTTTTAAGATATATCAATACAAATATATGGAAGGATAAGTATATGTTTTTTTTTCTCACGGAAATATGTTTTTTTTAAGAAACATATTTATCACGTATGATATTAATAAAAATAAATGGAACTATATATTTTTATCATATTTATCACTAATCAATGACTTAACATCTGTATTGAAAAATAATTTTAACGCATTTTTGGATATAAAAAAGAGATTTTGTAGAAATACTTATTAAGAATTCTTTTTAAAGATTTTTTTTAATGTTAACTAACTAACTGACTATATATTAATGCCATTTTTTTTGTAGAAACTTAACGACTACCAAACTTATTGCATTGTCCTTGCCTAATATTTATGTTTGCTTTGATAACTCAATTTTAAGGTTTTTTAAAGAGACAAAAATTATATATATATATATATATATATATATATATATATATATATATATATATA
>Ga0099826_10002559_pt1 | contig 11827 bp, 3 predicted proteins | sample Mtrugardesep15_FD_76830 | JGI IMG/M metagenome (GOLD analysis project Ga0099826, IMG submission 76830) | Root nodule microbial communities of legume samples collected from California, USA - M. trunc garden sep15 | ecosystem: Host-associated > Plants > Roots > Nodule | place: USA: California...
AAAAAAAAAAAAAAAAAATTGTCATGTTTTTTGACATTACAAATGGGTTAGATTAGAGTTAGGAACACAAAAGATTATAAAAGGAGGGAGTGTCCAAATGGCTGGCCACTCGGTGCAAAAAGAATTTAGTGAGGGGGTTCGATATAAATTTTCAACACTCAGAAAAGTGCAATTTTCAACTCTATGTGGATCTGCCAACGTGAGCAACAGAGGTCAAAAGAACTCCGATATTATTATAAAGCTCTTGGACATGGTGCATTGATGATGAAGAAAATTCTACTTCCATAACAGAAATCTAAGAAAGAACTAACTTGGGAAGAAATATAATTATTATTGAACTAATGGTGAAAATAGTACAAAGAACTATTTACAGATCTCAATCTCTAACAAACTCTTAAACTATCAATGTAACTAACTCCAACTAATGTATTGAGTCATAATAACTGACTCAATTGTGCTATTCCTATAACGGTTCCTTTTTTTATTTTTGTGGAGAATATACAAAGATTTTGAAATGTTTTTTTTTCTTTTAAACGGATTTTGACATGTTCTTTTTAACAGATATTTCTTCCTACTTAAAGCAACTTTTAATTCTTGCACACTAGATAATATAAATAGTTGTATGTCTTATTTCTATAATATTTTACGTCAGCATGACGAATGATGTTCTCTAACCATCGACAAAACGGTTCTTCTGTGTTATCAAATTTTAGGTTCAAGAGGACCTAACTCAAATTTTGGTTATCCATCCGTAAGGTGTGGTTGATTGTTTTGTTGCAACTATTGTAGGTGATAAAACTATTTACACACTTTTTCCAAATATTGTTGGACTGAGATTTCCTTGTTTGGAATCTTCCACATCAAAGTCACTTGCTTTGAAGATTCTCAGCTACCGTACCTTTTTCCTCTATGAGAAACTTTTCAACATAATTTGCAGTTGAGAAGCATCCCTAAGGAGAGACTTCTCAACTTGACCAACAAGAGTGATAGGTTGATACTTAATTTTAAAAGAAATATTACGCCCTTTTGTCTCTTGTACATATATATCTTTTGTCTATTTCTCCGTGTCTATCTAATTTGTTGTTGGAAAATGCTAACTAGTATCTCCGAAACACTAGTGTAATCAATGTTCTTTTTAATGAAAGAATTACTGATTTTGTTTCCTTAACCCGTGCGCGTCTAGGACACTAATTTGTGTTGTATGTTGTTGATGTAACATAGCTAGTTTGTTTTGATTAGGGTATGAACTCTCTAAAATCTTGATATAATGTGAACACTCTTTATATTCTTAAAGATAAATAGCATGAGTTTAAAAAATGAAATAAAATGTTAGTGGTAACAGTTAGATGTATAATAGAAAAACCAAAAAAAATTATGAGAATAGAAAAAACAATATTAATATACTTTATTTATATTGTAAAATAACTTATAAAATAATTTTCTTTTTAAGCTAAAATGACCTATATTTAGATACTGATGGAGTAGATCACCATAGAAGCTGAATACTCGTTTAGATCGGGATGAGAGGCCGTATCAATGTAGGGATTTGGGTCTTAATAGACTCTGATTTATGTGACTACAACTAATTATTAAACTTAAAATATTTGCTGATTTTTATAATTTGTGATGGGATAAACTAGCTTACGAGTTCTATGCCGGAGGTGTAGGATTCAACCAGTGTGCCTTCCTTCTCCCTAACAAACTACTATTATAATACTTACACTCATCAACATGCTATTTAGAAATCATGGGCTAGCTACTAACAACACTCATGATCAATCATCTACTTGTAGAATAAGTCATATAATTAAGAAGATTTCATTTCAGCAAAAAATAAATAATAATATGATTTAAAATCAAGCTATAATATGAGCGATTCAAAATTTTCCTCAATATTTTGTGCATGAAATGAAACAAAAAGCTCTTACAAGATTGAATTTCAAAAGTTTTTGTGTATAGCAAAGGAAGATCTAGACCCTCCAAGGAAACTCCCTCTTCTAGTAATTATACAAGGTCCTCTTGAAGCTTTCTTTGATATTGTTGCCTTTGGAGTACACAACCCAAAGCTTTTGCATGATTTCTTTTTGTTTCTGTAATTTGGTGGTCTCTCTAATTTCTTAGGAAGATCTTCTACACTCTGCACTCTAGCTAAAGAACCAAAAGATTGTGCCTTCCCTTGATAAAACATAGACAATCCTCTCCTGCAAATGTCACAATAAATAGAATTGAATAAAAGTACAACAAAATATTGATATAGAATAGAAGGTATATAGTAAAAAAAAATTATCATGCATGAGAAATTGCTTACTTCAAAGGGAGATGGTTCATAAGTTCTGATAATTCATATAAGGGACCATTTGAAGGTGTTGATGATGAAGATGACAAACTACAAGTTGAAGAGGATGCTTCTTGATCATCATCTAAATCTGATGAAGAAGATGAACACATAGAATTCATTGAATCTTCTGTAATAGAGCCATTCGAAATTGAATCAGTTACATCTTCATCAACCACATCTTGCTTAACAATCCAATTTTTGTTACTTTTACCATCTTTGATTCCCTTCACATTCATTTCTAGAAATATTTGCTTTGCCTTTTTCGCTTAAAGAAGAAGAAGAAAATGGAAGAAAGTGTCTCCTCTATTATGAAATGGAATTGGCCATGATTAACTTTAACAGATAAAACATAAAATATTGGGTGTGGTCTTATATATAGAACCTTACAAATCAATGAACATTTGGATAATGTTGTTGTTACTTGTTTTCATAAATATATATGAGTTGGCTTTAGATAAATATAACGTGTATTATTATAATATTCTATCCTGATTAAATTTTTGTCACAGTCAGATCACGTTATATATGGTGTAAAATAAATAGCTTCTCTCACATTGTTAAGATTGAGGATAAGGACTAAATAATGACAACCATATCGTGAGTCACCCTCTCAATATTATTAACTTCTCTTTATTTTTGCCTTGTGAAAATAGTGGACCCCTATTTTCCTAACTAATAACTATGCTTCATAAAGCCATATCAGATAAGTGTATTCCAATTCGACAACCTAATCCATCATAAATTTCAATGTGAAAGAAAATATAATAAACAAAAATTGAGAAGATAGGTTTAATCTATTTAAGGTAAAAAGTGTATTTATAGAATGTTTCCTTTTCTTTAAAGAATTTTAGAATATTTCATGTTATATGCAAGTTGCAACCAGATTTCCTATAGTTGCATGTTGATATAGTAAATCATCTGGTATTGAGTTGAGATCGAACGGTCTATATTACACTATCAAATCAAACAATTAAACATTTTCAACCGTTTATTTAGATCATAAGGATGTTAAGAGTTTGATATTGAATGAGCTATGTAATTATCATAGTGGCTAGTTTCGAATAAATCTCCGTTGAGTTGACAAATTCTGAGTTTTTTCCCAGTTGCGTAGCTTGTAGTATTCGCTGCATGCTTATTTGATTCCCAAAATACCGTTTACTCAGATATATTAGGTAACAAACTGTATTCAACCGGCCATTTGTGAACAAAAAGAAAAAGTATTCAACCCACGTGCTATACGAACTTGAGTTTGAAAATGAAAACTCATGGTCTATACGTTGGCGTATTCCAATTGGTTGAACGTTTGCCCTACTCATCCAAACATTAATCATGCACTTTTGTCAACAACAAAAAAACAATATTCATGCACTTTTATCTAAGTATTAAATCAGGTCATCCACGTACGTACATGGCATATTCTTCGTATAAATACCAAATGAATTTCACTATTCTTTTGAGAATCCTGTTTATTTTTAGTTGTTAATAAACAAATAAAATATTTGTGCATTTCTGCCAAAAAAAAGTTATGCTCCACGTTATGACTTATGCATCACAAGAATACTATTTTTGTTTCCTTAAAAAAAAAGAATACTATTTTTATTAATTGCAATTGCAAGATCCATTATTATTTATTGCTACCTATACATATTTTTTTTTAAGAATACATAATTTTTTTAGGGGACCTACACATAATTATATAGACATGATTTTACACTTTTATATTATGATTCAATAGACTTTTTTTCATTCTATTATTATTTGATGTAAAAAATAGTTATTTCTTTATGAAGTTTTTTTTGCTCTCCTTTTCATTATGAACTTAATTAGATATTTTATTGCAAATTAAAAAGGTGGTAAATTCATTATACACAAAGGTATAAATGTATTATTATCGCTTGACCAAAAAAAAAGGTATTATTATCATGTAAATACGGAATGCTATCTTTATTTTAATGTCAAAAAATATTGTAAACGTTGAGAAGCATCTTTCTGTTGAGAAATGAGGTGGATTAGTACGAGAAGGATATGACATGAGAAGATAAGAAGGTGGACTTGGGTTGGGTAGGTGATGACGTGTTGATAATTGAGTGGCAATCAAATTGCCACCACACGTTAATATTATGTTCCAATTGCACTGACACTGCCGGGTAGACACCAATGTTGTGTTTAATTAAAATGATGATGATGTCACATAATCTTCTTTGTGCTCACCACCCATTGGATTGTGACATTTTTTTCATTTTAATTCTATATAGTATACGCCATGGTTTCGACTTTTCAACTCTGAACTTCCATTTATTCAATAGAAATTCCATTCTCACTTTTCTCTCTCGACATCATTCACTCTTGTTTCCCTAATTAAGAATTGAAGTTTATAGTTGGTCTAAATTAAGAATTGTCAAAGTACTGCCTCCCAAAACCACCCCCCTAATAAAGGACACTTGACATTTCTTTACTAAACTTAACTACAAATAAACATATTTTTGGTTTTCCGGCACGTAAAAAAAAATTAAAAAATCACCGTGAGAAAGTAAACATCCTATTTACTTGCACAAAGGAAAAAAAAATCCTATTTACTTTCATCTATTCAGGTATTTAGTCAAATGACATATCCAAAGATTGTAATTTATCCGTGATGGTATAGCATATTTTGCCTTCGCGACAAATAGCATCATTGAGTATGAAAACCCCCTTAAGGATAGGGGGAATCAACTATTTCCAAAACTTTAGTACTAAATATGATGTTTTCAGTTGTTGTAATTGAACCAGAAAAGGGATTCAGGAATCCAATATAAACACTGATAAACAAAACAAAAAAAAGTAACCCTGGCCATCATTGCGTATTGTTACTTATTGGTATCTGCTTCTTTTTGTTTCTACAAATAGAATGTTCCATTATTACTAAAAAACTAGAACGCTGATTCTTTAATGTGAGATAATTTACTAAAAGGGGAAGGTTTTACAATACAATAAGGTTATATAGTGTCTATTTTTTGTTGATATAAGAGGTATATTCATGGGTTTACCTTAGTATCATGTTCATACCACTATATTAAATAATTTCGGCCGTTTACTTTCTGTTCATGTGTAATTAATCCTTAATATATAAATAATTTGAGAAGTAAAAAAAAAATCCATGAAAAAATAATTAGATAGTAGTACATTTATGATAGTAACTAGTAAGATATTATATCTAAAGAATAAAATAATAGAAATATTTGCTTTACGGGTGGTTTATATAGCAAAGTTCACAGAAAGACTCCAAATATTGACATGATGAAGGGCTGGGATAAAATCTGTTAATGTTTATGGCCCTCTTGGCGTGATTTGCTATATATACCCCTGCATAGCACAAATATCCATATTAAAAAAATTGGTTGTTCTTAATAATGTGCCAAAAAAATTATTATCGAAAAATTGGTGATATTTTTTCGGGAGACCCATTTGAGATCATGTGGCCCACTCAGGTTTTTTGTTGTTCTTTTTTATCAGTAGCTGCAATTAACATACGACAACATAGTTGAGGTATCAACCATCAAAATTAATGTGTGTCTCATCAATTTCAATGAGGTGCTAATTATTGGTATAAGTTATTAAGTCGCATGTGCTATTGTTTTTTTTTGGTTACACATGTGCTATTGTTTTCTACTTCTATGGCATTTTGTTTTGTTTTGATGTCCATGGAGTATTTGATTGATTTTCAGATGTTGCTTAAACAAATATTTTTTTAGTAGTGAAAAGCGGAAAGAAAAAAAAAACAACAAAATGAAGTGTTAATAAAAACACAACAATGAGCTAAAAAAATTGTGATTTATTATGTAAGGGGCTTTTTTTTTATATTTTGCCTAAGACCCGTAAAACTCTATGAACGACCCTAATTCTAACCGTGGCTCCTTCTTATCATTGTGAACTCCATTAAAAATACTCAACCATCATTAATTTGCTTCCTTCTTTAAATAGCCATGCAACCTAAATATACACCCACGTTTTTCTTGACCTCGTGTTTTCTCGATTCAATTTCTTCTTAGGTGCATTGTACTCACCACACCTTTCACGAGCCAACACTAACATTGGTTTCTTTCTTCCACCACTTGAATATGGTTTATCTATAATTAAAGTGAATTTCACATTTGTTGCTTATCAACGAACCCAAACAATCATATCGTCTAACCTTCCAGTTATTTTAGGTGAAAAAGTAAGATGCCGCATCTGCTTCATTATCACCAAGTTCAGAAACTCTGGATCCAAAAATAATGGAGTGAACGACAATTAACTATTGTAAAACAATGGACAATGGTTAATTGCGGTTGATGGTATTTTTTTTTAATGGTTTATGTAGGGAGTTGAGAATCACAAAATCATTACCCCAAATTAAAACACTTCAAGTTTGGTTAGATTGGTTCTGATTTGACTCAAACTACTAAAAAAACATCGGCTTAGATTGGATCATAAGGTTAATCAGATTAACCTACTTACATAAATCAAGTTTGAAAGTAAGAATTTAATTTTTCTAATTCGTCCGAATTTGAACATAAAACCTCAAATTCATTTCTTTTAATTCAAATCACTTGAGTTATTAAAACTTATTTTGAGTAAACTTTTATCAATAAAAAAATGAAAATTATTTTAAAAATTAAAGAAAACTCAAAAGGAAATCTTATGATTAAACAGCTTGTTAAAAGCTGTGTGTGCGTGTACTTGAGTTGAGTAAGTAACATCCTTAACCGGACAAAAACAAACTCAGACTGTGGTTGCCACTTTGATGCTCCAATCTGAAGAGAGAGAAACCTGAAAAAAAGAAACAAGAGCCGTTGCTCTCGCATTATTATAACGTTAGGTGAAAAGCATTGCATACTCGTGAACAAATTCTGTCTCTTTATTCTTTTTTTCTGATATAACACAGTTTAGAAGACAGCAATGGCTGCTAGGTTCAGTTTCAGCTTCATCTTTGCGGCTTCACTGTTCCTCCTTCTTCTTGGTTTGTACTTAACCTTACTCTTTCCTCTTATGTTGATTAACGTTCACTCTTTTTTTATTAGGACCCATTTTTCTATGCTATTAAATATATATTTTTCCCAATTAGATCGCCATTTCCTCAAACCACTCTCACTTTTCTTTTTTTATTGCCTCAATTTTCTAACACTGTTTGAGAGAATGTCGGTGCTCCTTTTATAAAAATAAAAAATTGATAATTTATGAAGGTTTATTCAATTGTAATTAGATTTATTTATAGTGGAAGAATATTTATAAAGCATTGTAATTCAGGGAGTTCCTGTATTCAATTTCAAACAAACTGTGGTGAAATGAAATGTGAGTATGAAATGAAATGTTTCAGGTTGTAGAAATTAGAACAGAATTACAAAATGGTTTAAATTAGAGTAGAATGGTTTTACTACAATTGTGCCTAGCTCCACCATGTGGTTATTGCTCAATTTTGTTAAACATGACTTACTACCTTAGTGTGATAATATTGATTGAAAATTGTTCTGACCTCAAGTAGATGCACCACTTTTTTGAGGTATTGTCCATTTTGGGTCTCATCAGTCATGTGAGTCATCACAATTTTATCCTTAAGTTAAAAGGCGCCTCAATGAGTTGACAAAGTGAATGTTTGTAAACTATACTCAGCTTGATTTCCAAGTAATGTGAGACTTTGTTTATCGGAACAATTTTTTTACTATGCGGATATCATATAAACTAGTAGAGCTAGCATTTTACGTCTTGCTCTTTTTTTTTTTTCCACACTCAAAGAACCAATGAATTAGTTTTCTTTGTAATTCTTAATTTTATTAAATATGTTGAAATTCTTTGTCAGATTGTTGCTCAGGAAGTTTCGTTGGGATCTGCTATGGAAGAAATGCAGATGACCTCCCGACACCCGACAAGGTGGCACAATTGGTTCAACTTCATAAAATCAAATATGTCAGGATTTATGATTCTAATGTACAGGTCCTAAGGGCCTTTGCAAAAACTGGAGTTGAACTTATGATTGGTGTTCCAAACTCAGATTTGCTCTCATTCTCTCAATACCAATCTAATGCTGATGCTTGGATAAAAAATAGTGTCCTTCCTTACTATCCAGCCACAAAGATCACATACATAACTGTTGGTGCTGAAGTCACAGAAAGTTCCTATAATACTTCTTCATTGGTTGTACCTGCAATGAGCAATGTACTTACAGCACTCAAGAAACTCGGGCTGCACAAAAAGATAAAAGTTTCCAGTACTCATTCCCTTGGAGTTCTGTCACGATCGTTCCCGCCATCAGCCGGGGCTTTCAATAGCAGCCATGCACATTTCCTGAAGCCAATGCTAGAATTTCTTGCTGAAAATCAATCGCCTTTTATGATTGATATATATCCTTATTATGCTTACCGAGATTCACGGAATAAAGTGTCTTTAGACTATGCCCTTTTTCAGGCATCCTCTGAAGTTATTGATCCAAACACTGGTTTGTTGTATACAAACATGTTTGATGCACAGATTGATGCTATTTACTATGCACTCATGGCATTAAATTTCAGAACAATTAGGGTCATGGTCACGGAAACAGGTTGGCCTTCCAAAGGGTCGCCAAAGGAGAAGGCTGCAACTCCTGATAATGCACAAACATATAATACTAATCTCATAAGGCATGTTATTAATAATACGGGTACTCCTGCGAAGCTGGGACAGGAGCTAGATGTTTATATTTTCTCGTTGTTTAACGAAAATAGGAAGCCCGGTTTAGAATCAGAGAGGAATTGGGGATTATTTTATCCTGATCAGACAAGTGTCTATAATCTAGATTTCACTGGACGAGGTGCGGTTGATATGACTACAGCTGCAAATGTAACCCGGTCAAATCGAACAACATGGTGCATTGCTTCAAGCAAAGCCTCGGAAATTGACTTGCAGAATGCTTTGGATTGGGCTTGTGGTCCTGGTAATGTGGACTGTACTGCTGTCCAGCCTAGTCAGCCTTGTTTCGAGCCGGACAATCTAGCTTCGCATGCATCTTATGTTTTTAATAGCTATTACCAGCAAAATGGGGCCTCTGATGTTGCTTGTAGTTTTGGGGGTACAGGTGTAAAAATTGACAAGGATCCAAGTATGTTCATTACAACTCTTTTACCAATTCAGCTGTTTTGTTCTCTTTTATACAGGCTGTTTTTTGTTCAGAAACTATCACATGCATATGTTAAATATGATTTGAAAAAGCTAGTCAAAATGACGTCCGTTTTAGTACAAAAAAGCACTAGAGTTTGTTGATGGATATGTTTTAGAGCTTAATTACAATACAGAGTCGATGTAAAAAGTGTCATACTGTCGACAAATCACAACCAATCATATATGTGACTTTAGAAGTAGTTATGATTAAAGTCAAAGATTTTTTATGATTTGACGATTGTTGGTGTAGATTGTTTTTTTTGTTACTGAAAAACCAGTTGTTTTCATTTTGCAGGCTATGACAACTGCATCTACATGAGAGATGGGTAAGTTCAACATAAAACATTTTATGTTGTCTGTACCTTTTATTGTGGATGAACTTAAATTATACACGTAATTAATACTACTATTAAGGCCAAACATGACATTTTGGTTTTTCTTCCTGTGTTTTTGCAGCAATAATAAAACTTCGGGAGGTAACACAAGGGCGATGTCGTCAACTTCATCCTCTCAACAGAGAGGAATTTATTACTCTTCAATTTCTATTTATCTTCTTGTAACCTGTCTCTTCATTCTATTGAATATTGAACAATCCTGACAAGACAAGCTTGATTGTCGAAAGTGCAGCATGATTTTGCTATGTTTAGATGTATGCTGCGTCTTTGCGTGCGGGAGAAGTAGCAGTTTGTTGTAAAGCTTTTCATACTATGCCATAAATCAGATAAGTGTAAAAAAATAATTTGCTGTTGTAAAATAATTAGAGCAGTGATAGGTCTAAACTTCTTGCTACTAGTTTTATGTGCCAACAAGGTAAGCCAAAACAGCAAGCAAGATAAGTGACTTCTCTGTGATTCATTTTATTGAGTCTTTTATAAGATTGTTCATAGGTATGTGGCAGCTGTTAGTTACCGCCTGGTGTTTCCAGATTATCGCAAGTGTCGAGTGATAACAAGATATGGAAGTTTAGGTCCAATTTTGTAGTTGGCCTTTAAGGAGTTTCCGTTTGGTTGCTGCTCCATTGAGCATGGGTGTTTCAAAAGGGGGGAACTAGTGATAAAATTAACATTTTTAGTCCATTGTGATTGTGATTTGCTTCACCTAGATAGATACAAGTAGTTTTCAACAGAGTGATACTAATAATGACACAGAAATGGGTAAATAGACTTATAAATGAAACACTATCCCTCAATCTGCAGCATCCATTTGGAAACAGGATAGCTAGCCATGCATACTTACTGAGTAACTGAATAAACGACATTACAAGGTTGTTCAGATTATATTATCAACCTGAAATCCTACTGCTTGCATCAGTATTTATAATTTACAATTCTAAAAAAGTAATCATTATTGTTCACTATTTTCTTTTAATATTTTGTTTTGGTTGTATCAATTACTTTGTTCTCAATAATAAATAAAGTATAAATTGTAAGTTTTCACTATTGTTAAATCTTCATTATAGAATTGAGTGATAATGATGGGACTTAACAATAGGATATTGGACTCTCTTTTTTTGACAAAGGATATTAGACTTTTAACAATTGATAAATGGTGAGGCCTGCGTTAAATGAAACGATGAATATGATTCGATTGTAGAACGAAAACGATGGATATCACATGTTAATTGAAAGAGATGAATAAACTTGATGTTTTTGAGATGAAAATGGTAATTGATTGTAAGAAAAAAGCCATCAATGAGTCCATTACCCGTTAATGAGTTGGAGGTAATTTACCCCTAATAATAACTATGATTCAATTATGATAATGGAAGAGATGGAGAATTAAAATGACAACTCGTTGTAATAATAAAATGATGAAAATTAGTTTTTTTCTTGATAGGGGAAAATTACCTTAAATTCATATGTAGAAAAAACCTTGATTAAAGAGTATCTGCGGCAATTATTTAGTTAAGATCCAATCAGTTTTCTAATTGCAAACCGAACATACTTTCACAATATTTGGATATCGTTCTGTTTCCCAATTATGGTATAGGCATTCTGTCAAAAACACAATTGATTGTATAGGCATTTGTGAATGATATCATCGACTCAGGGTACGACATGCCATCAAACTGGTGGTCACTCATTGCCAAGCTTGTTGACTAATCTTCTCCTCCCATTCATTTACCATTGATGATGTTTATAGTTAGTGCATAAACTGTCGGTTAGCCTAAGATTTTTTTTTAAAACAAATAAACAACATATGATTGTATTTTGTTCGATAAAAACGATTAAAATTTGGAAAATATCGAAGAAAGCCAATCCATTAATCCCAGTTCAAATTCAATCTAAAGGTCAAAATATTAAAAAAAAAAAAAAAAAAAAAAAAAAAAAAAAAAAAAAA
>Ga0099826_10002560_pt1 | contig 11826 bp, 8 predicted proteins | sample Mtrugardesep15_FD_76830 | JGI IMG/M metagenome (GOLD analysis project Ga0099826, IMG submission 76830) | Root nodule microbial communities of legume samples collected from California, USA - M. trunc garden sep15 | ecosystem: Host-associated > Plants > Roots > Nodule | place: USA: California...
ATTAACTCATACACAATAAATCTCATGTCTCCATTAATGCTACAACCGAGTAAAGAAATTATATTTGGATGCTGAATTTTACTCAATAAATCCACCTCATTCTGCAAATTCAATACAAGATATAAATACTTTTTTTTTTTTAAGAAAAGAAACAACAAATGAATGGTTACCTCAAATTCTGTCTCAGCATTTTGTGTTAGGCAGTGTAGTTTCTTGACAGCAACATCCAAATTATCATCAAATTGTGCCTTGTAAACACATCCAAAACCACCTATACCTAAGATGTTACTTTCCTGAAAATTATTGGTCGATTTTTCTATTTGCTTGTAATCAATTATTGGAACACACCCCTTCTCTGCATCTTGATATTCAGAAACAGAACAACCAAAAAATAATATCAATTTGATGTTATAAGTTTCTTAAAAACCAAAAACATGAAACTCAGCAATGGAACAGTGCAAAATAAATAAATAAACAAATGAAATACCTGAGTTTTGAACATTTTTCCTTTTGGATTTTGATGAATAGTTGTTGTAGTAAATCCATAAACATATGAAACTCAAAATAAGAATAAGAAGAAGCACCATGAGAAGCATAAGAAGAACAACAAGCCTCATTTTTGTTTTTTTCTTCTTAAGTTTCCCTTATTATATAACTATGATTCAAACTAAGAGTTGTTTATCAACTCTTCTTTTTTAGTTTTGAACACTCACTGTCTCTATTTTTCATTTTTTGTTTTGTTTTTGGTTATGTTAATGTCTATATATATTTTTTGTTTGTAGGGGAAATTGGTCACTTGTGGATAGACAAAGAAAATTAATGTTATTATTATGGTAAGGTAGAGGCGCAAGCGCACAACAAACATGTGAATTGCTGTAAACAATAACTTATTTTTAAATATATTTTATATTTTTGTTCCTTTTTGGTGAATTTTCGTTTTCCATTTTGTTAAAGGTACTGATGCATGGGTCAGCTCATCAGAAGAAAGAAAAGGAAAAGACAGGAAGTTGTTGCATTGCACGATTAGTATTTAGGAAATGACAACATTTCGGACATTCTTTCCATGGCTCTTCTATGCATGTACGGTATATATTTTTCAAATAATGACAAGTTAATTAATAGCTGGGAGGATATTAGGTCTATTATGTGCTTCAATTGATGGTCAATTTAGTCTTAAGCCAGCTTATAATTTTTTAGTTTTTCAGATTCATGTGGAAAGAGATGATACTTATAATTCTTATGTGGCTTGAAAATGACTCGGGTAAATTAGAATCAATGTTTTTCGTTGGAAAACAATGCATGGTAGGTTGATGATTGATTGACAAAGAAAGTCTGGTAAAAAGTTATTTGAACCATGAATCGAACTTAGAAATGGATTTTTTTGTTAACCCTCCGATTTATAGAACCTAAAGTTTGATCGGGAGGTAAGAAAAATTGGCCAAAAATTATTTTACTTGTAAAAGAAACTTGACTTCTTCAAAATGATTCATCATTTAATAAAGCTGATTTACCACTAAAATTCACTCACTTAATTATTTTTTTGACAAACTCACTTAATTATTTATATATGGATTGATTTAATTTGCATTTTAACTTTGAATATTTGAGTTTAAATTGATTTGGATTATTTTCAATTTCTTTAAAAATATTTCAGTTTGCTAGTTCTAAATATTTTTTTCTTTTGAATAACACCAATACTAAGAAAACTAAACCCGACCCATAAATAGGATACATAGTGTTCTGATGATTGTTGTTCCACTTTTGAGGTTGCTAAAAAATTTATCCGGATGGTTAACTGTCGAAATTCTTTGTTCCGCAGCAGTTAACTGTCAAAGTGTTATTGTTTTAACCGTAGGTCCGGTGGCAGTTATCTATCAATAGGTGTAAATGTGTAACTTTTTGGTGTTTCATAGCAAAGGCTGGAGTGGAAACAACAAATTTCAAGTGTTGTAGGATGTTAGAGGTCCACATTTATTGGGCTCCATTTTAGCCCATTCAGCAATAACATAGGTCACCTGGCTTCCCTTCTCATTAACAACTACAAGAAACTTTTTGATACTTTCACCTCTACAGTTTATTAAAAAATTATAATATTATCTTTTTTGTCATTTATCTTTTTACACTTTTTGTTTACCCCCACATGAGTTCACCCCCACATGTCCAAGCATGTATTTCTTCAGGAACATTTTTAATCATCTCTCGTATGTAGTTTTCAGAAATTCGTTATTCGTTATTTTAAATACTTCATGCCTGAAATCGATTGAAAGAAGCACTTATTATGTGTTTTCTGATGGGTTTTGACTGCACTTTAGAGATAGCAGTTGAACCGGTAACTTTTTGGGAAAACAGAAAACTTATTATGCGTTTTCTGATAGGTTTTGACTGCACTTTAGAGAGGGAAGGTGAACCGGTAACTTTTTAGGAAAAGTAAAACAAAAATTGGTGTTTTAACTTAATATTGAAGGGTAAAATAGACAACTCAAGTAAATTGTAAGGGTTCCCTCAAAAATAAAATAAAAATTAATCGTAAGGGTGAAGGTACGTATTTTGGGATATGGGGTAAAATTTCCAAAACCATCCGATTAACAATGAAATTTGTCATATTGATATACCAACTGGGAAATATAAATGTTTTTCTTTATATCACAAATATGTTTTTTTTTACTCAACAAAAATAAATATACGTCTTTTTACTAATAAATGTAAATATTTAAGCTATTTTTTTCTTAACAAAAAGTTGTTTGGAAACAAGTATTTCATTTTATTTTTAAATTGAAAAAGTTTTTTAAATATAATTATTTAGTTTGCCTTAGGATTCAATCATCGTGATCCTATTTATTTAATGCTTTTTTTTATATAAAAATATGACGAAAAATGTTCATTATATATTAAATTATGTACACACACTCACACACACGGTTTTGATAATAAGCGGCAAAGCTTCTTTCAAAAAAATAAAATAATAAATATATTAAACTTCATTGATAAACAAAAAATTTAGAATGATTTTTATCTATCTTAAATTAAAATTGACCAAAAGAAATAAAAACCGACAATAATCAAATTTATTTATAGTTTTTTCTTTTCATTTTTGTTTTAGCCCTCCAACTCTCAAAGGAAAAGAGTACTGATAATTCGGAGTTTGGTCGAAAGGTATGTAAAGTCTAGTCATTAATTATTTCATCTAAAAAACAAGTTTATGTTCTCGTGAACAATTTGTCATTAGTGGCACTCATACTAGACTTTGTACTAAACAATTAACAATGTATTATTTGATGTAAATAACTTAGATATTTGCGGGAAGAAAAAAACTTAGGTCCATTTTATATATGATGATGTTTTGATAGTTTATATTGTCAACAAAGTTCATTATGTAGTAATTATTATAGGGTTTGGATATTGAAAAAAATGGTAGTACTCAGATAAAATTTGTCATGGATACAAGGTAGATGACTTATTGAATAATCGCACATCAAACAAGTATTTAATTTAACTACGCATTAGTTAACAAATACAAAGACAAAAACAATGATTGACATGTCTTTTTTGGCTACCATAAAGCGGAGGAAGTGTGGGAAGCGACATGTCTTTATGAAAGAATCGGTTGTATAATAGATATGACATATGACTTCGAAGTGTTGTTCGTCAATCTGTTAGAGCAACTTTCACATGATAGTTTGAACATGTTTTTGTTTGGCTTTTTGGTGCATATGGACGAGACACAACGAGCTGCTACACGAGGACAAGGAAAACAGTGTATCAAGTTCACTTCAAACGACGGAGGACAATCTTTATCAATGGAAAGAGGTGCATGTGAAAGGAGGGAATTTAGGTCGTTATGTGAATGGATAAAGGGTGGCGTTGAATCAGTAACAATGATACAAGGATGAAGCTGGCTGCATGAAAAACTTGAGAAAGCATAACAATGCATAAATGGTTTGCACCGAGTGTGGGTGAGTTGAAATGCAACGTGGACGCGACTATTTTAATGATAAAAATTGTTTGTGTATGGATGTGCATCTGAGATGATAGATGAAATCTTATATGTGCTCAAATTGTGCGGAACGTATGCAACTGAGCCTTTAGGAGGCGGAAGTATGAGTTTAAAACAAGTTTTGATACGTGGCTTATGTGTATGGGCTTTTCCAAAGTTTTTAGCGAATTAGTCTCCAAACTTGTCATGAATGACATGACGGGAAGTTAACGTCATAGAATAAAATGAGGGTATTATTTTACGTTCTTGTAGAACAATCACATGTTCTTTACCAAACTTTTGGATAATTTTTTTAGAAGACCAGCCAATAATGTTGTTCACCTTTTAGTTAGAAAGCTACTGTGTTATATTAGTCATCAAATTTTTTATTATATTCTTTCACATATTATTGATGAATAAAACGAATTAAGTTTGTCCGTTGTTGTAAAAAAAACCTTGTTATTAAACGGTCAAAAAATATACACTTCTATCTAATGAAATGGATATGAGATTACTACATTGAATCCACAGATGATCATAAATATCTTAGGATCATGGTTTTGTTTAAAGGATGGAAACAAAGTCACCCATTTAGTTGCAAACTTAACCACTTCTTTTAAGCCCTTTGGCAGTACTTGAACCCTCAAGCTCTTGTAAACCAAATCTCGTCTTTGCCTTGTTCATCTTTCCTAAAAAAAAACAATTTTATTTAATTTTGATTTTAAAATAAAAAAGATAGTGGCACACACAAGGATGTGTGGGACCCACCCATGGTCCGAAAGAGAATGAGAAAGAGTAAGACCCCACCCACCCTACCACAACACAACTCTTGCCTTTAAGCTTTAGTAACAACAAGAAACGAAAGACGAATTACTCGAATCTACTCCATTTTCATTCTCCTTCACCGCCACATAATATCCCTACCCTCTTTCCATTTTTCTATTATTTTCATTTATTCATTTCTCATCACAATTTATTATAAATATATATATAAACCTATCCTCTACCCTCTCTTCTTCTTTTTCATTTTCAACCAACACATTCGCCACCACACTTCTTCCATTCTCTCTCTCTCTCTGTCTCACACACACAACAAATTCTCTTCTCTGAGTTCTCTCTCTGCAAAACGATGATGCTTAACGACGAATGGATGAGAGCGGCGATGAAAGATGACACGGTGGTCGTCGACCTTCTGTTACGGCTCAAGCAGCCTGCTGAGACCAAATCTCGAGGTGTATCGTTCTCCTGGGGTCACAAACAACGGCGTTCAAGATCGAGGCTAACCGCTTCCGTTTCTCGCTGCGACCGTGCTGTTTCAACTAGATGCAGTCCTACCACTCCTCTCTCTTGGAGCGGCGGCGCTTCGCCGTCTGTCACCGCTGAAGGTTGTGAAGATTCAAGCCGTTACAACAACGCTGCTAGATCCAAGGTTCTATACTTTCTTCTCTCTATATGAATTTTTCGTCGTTTCTCGTTCTCTTCATCTGAAATCTGTTTTCTGTTGTTTGACTGAAAATTCTATAAACGCCATGTAACTCTGTATTTCCGCGGTGGAGCGATGTGGTTTCCGGCGGTTGAAACGGTTTTCGTGTGTGTCAGACATTTTTGCTTTCGAGCGAAGTTTCTTTTCGTTTTGACGGTTTTGTCCTTGATCTCTTTATTTACATGCCAAAAGCCAGTTGCTTTTCGCGTTTTCCAATCGCGCATTTCGTTTTCGATTTTCCACTGACACTCGATGATACTGACGGAAAATCTGTCAATTTTACTATTTTTATTTTTCATTTATTTTTTCTATGAAAAAAATGACGAACTCACCGAAACCGTTTGATTCGTTTCACTACTTTTTATCTTTTCCTTTTTACTTTCTTAGCTGGGGGAATTTTATGTTACGATTTACGAACTTGTGTGTTTCTTTAAATTTTCGATAATTATATTCGATATGAAATGAAAAATGGAAATTCTGGTGACGGAAATGCCCCTGGATGTTATTGTTGGCATCTGGATGGCATGAGGTCAGCAGTAATGAAAAAGGAAAGATCGCGTGGCCTTTTGTTCTCACTTGCTTTCTTGTTACTTACCTCTGTTATTTTATTGTTGATTGACGAAAACACCCTTTCCTTGTTCCTAATAAGATCGCCAATCACTTTTCCACTATGACTCAAAAAAGGGAAATGCAAAATATGTTATTTGACTGGTTCAGCAAATGTGAAGAATTTTCGTATTCGTTTAATTTTAATTTAATGAAAAAGTGTTTTAAATTGAATTAAAATTTCGCTGCGGTTAGATCGAGGGTGTTTTGGTCAATTGAAATTAGTGGGTCCCAGTGAGTTAATGCAATGCAGTGATGAAATGTTTAAGGATTGCTTGGTGACTGCAATTCCTGACTGGGGTGGGGGTTAAGATTGTGGCGCGATGCTGCTTCGTTAATCTCTTCCATGGGTTTGATTGGGACATTGGGTTGGCTTATTATTATTATTATTATTATTATTATTGGGGATTCGGTAACTTAAAGTAAATGATGGGAATTTAATTTAATACAGACAGATCTAACAATATTTGATTTATTTACGATCATAAAAAATAAGTTAACCAATTTAGTAGTAAAAAGTAAAAGTAAATTTGTTTATCTACTACACTGAAAGTCGGGTCTTTATTCACTTTGGTTGGTGGCATTAGAGGGAGAGTCATTGGAGGGGTTTCTCGTGTTGAGAGGTGATATTGCTAGACGCAAACAAACGCGCAACACAAGGACCATTATGTGTAGTAGTTAGATGAGGTATCAAATTCAATTCAATATCACGGGGTTGAAAGTGATTGAAGGGGTTGTTAAAGTTGTTGTCTTAAATATGAAGTTACAATCCCCTTAACATTAGGGGATTTTGTTGGGTTGGGTTGGGTGCGCAAAAGGAAGAGAAGAGACAAAGAATCTACGGCCTTTGCTTTGGCCCACTCACTTCAGTCGGTAGCATGCAGCATGCAGCAGCGCGCTGTTCTGTGCTCATCTGATTGTCTCATTTTGTTTTTCTATATAAGCTTATCCCCAAGAATAAACAAGTTAGAAAAAAAAAATGAAATAATAGTATGAAAAATGTTACATGAACACCCTTTTATTGATACACCTCATTGTACACCCCATGCATTAAGAATATTTTAGTAAATGCATTTCATAACCACACTTTCTTTTTCATCTCCTCTCCCTCTTCCTTGCCACATGTCAAAATTTTATGTGGGTGTATGAGGTGTATTGCCACATGGGGTGATACATGTATCACCACTCTAACAGTATATATCTTATAATTTAAATTGAATGAAATTGGAGATCGATGGAGGCACTACTATCTAGTTTATGTTATGGGATCCAAGTCACGTGAGCCTTTCTTATGAGATCCCATCACGTGCTAACGCGTGCCTCTAGTAACGCCAGCTGGGTTGTCCTATGTGGATTATTAGTTTTACATTACAACAAGAAAGAAATAAGAATAATCAATGGACTGTGTATACGTGGGCCTCAAAGGGGAGGTATGGCAGCTTCGTTGTCTTTGTCATTCATCTGAAACGTGTCCCAATTGTATAAACAGATCGTATATGATGTAGTGGTAATGGTAATTGCATCATTTTCATTTTAATATTACTATTTTTTCTCTTTTTATATCATATAAGCGTCAAGCAGTTGAGCAACTTCTTTGTAACATAATTTTTCCATTTTTGCTGGATCAATTGTATTTGTATTGTACCTTCCCGTGGGTTATGCTGACATATTCGGTCTCACTCTATTCATTTTCTTCTTTCTATGTTTCTTCTGACTTCACTCACCCATCACTTGTCCAAAGACTATGTATCTTTAGTATTCCTTTTAAATTCATTTGGATCTCATTCAATCCCTTTTAAAAATACTGATTTTTTATTTTTTTTACAGGCTACTGCTACAAGTGGATACACTAGCAACTCTGCCTCTACCAAAAGGTGCAAAAGAAAAAAGGTAAAGCTACTTTTGTTTATTTGATTCTCACTTTTTTTTTTCTTTCTTTCTTTTCAATGAAGCTACCTCCTTTTTTACTTCAAAAAACAATTCAGAATTCGACTATTCAACTTGGTTGAGAAGCCATTGCTTGTGACCTTTCAATTCCTATTGACATGTTCAATTATATGAATATTAATTAAATGATGATTTTTTTTTTGCCATTCTTCAGTCTTTTGCAGAATTGAAGGAAGAGGAGAGCACCTTGCTAAAGGAAAGGATACTTTTAGAAAGGGTATTTTTCTGATCTATGTATATATTTCTTAGGCATATGTTAAGATGACGTACAAGTTTATTAATATATCAATATTGTTTGCAGGAGATAGCAACTAGAAATGCAAATTTTGAGGTGATGAGAACTACAAATGAAAGTTTGAAGAGGATGAAGGTATATAAACAATTTTTCCCTGTGAGTCATATTGGATTACTTTTCTGATATGTTCATTTCGTTTGGTACTTACTCCAATTTTTTGTATTCTCAGCTTGGTTTCGGATCAAAATCTCATAGCAAGCCAAGTTGTTCAACATCTGTTGAACTGCAGGGTACGATTGCTGGTCAACCCCACCAGAGAATAGCACCTTCTGAGGTCCTCACACATGCCACTCAAGATGATACTCGTTCACAAGCATCAGAGTCTAGGCCAAACAGGATTGAGTCCACTGGAGAAAGTGTTTTCATGATACCAGACCTAAATATGATGCCATCTGATGATTGTACGAGTTGAGATAGACCTACTTTGTTCAAGAATTATGGAACAATTACTCTGAGCAATGTACAGGTCGATAGAGAGCATTTTGAAGACTCCATCCAGTAGTAACCAATGGCCATGAGAAACATTGCTTGATGCAACTACAATTCTTGTGAAGGGAACAAGTCAAGCGGTAAAAGGGGAAATTTTCTCTGGTAGTGCAAGCCATAAAAGGCTGTAGAGTAGAGATACTATACTACTAGAGTCGCAGGTTCTTCCGATTCATGTAAGATAAGTACCAATGTACCATTCTTTTGTTGGTTAAATCCTTTGGATTTCTTTAAAATGTCTTCAAATTTATTTACAAATTGCAATTTCGAATGATTGCACTTCACTCTGCAAGTTCATGTGTCTTGTCCTTCGCTATATAGGATGTTTCATTTGTCTGAGAGTGTTCATTTGAAGCTCACGCCTCTTCTGAAAGCTTAAGTGTCACAAATGTCGGTCCATATGTTTTTTACAGGTCCTTTTACCCCGACAATATGGATGTGGAGGGCCCTAGTATGCCAGATGCGTACAATAGATCACTTTGATCAATTGCTTGCGGTAAACCAAAAATCACTCAAAATACTAAATTACAACCTATGTTATTCTTTAGAAGTAGAAGCTCGTGGTCGTATTTGTTTATCATGAGTGGGATGATGATGTTCAACAAAAATAAAGGAAATGAATTGATTTCAGTTTTGAGACCTTTTAGACGTTTTTTCTTCTTGCATTGTTTCTTTTTGAACTGGTACCATGAGATAAATTGAAATCGTGTTTGGTATGGCGTTTGCACATGTAAAATCACGTGTTACCGTAGAAACTATCTTTTCTGAATTAAGATCCTCTATATTTATAATCTTCTTCTTTTCTTTATATTAACACAATATTTTTAATACAAAGTAAAAGGTAATTAATGATGTCGGGCTCACACAAATCTATTTTGTGTGTCTATCTCTCTAAATTGCATATTTCAATTAATTTTGCAAAATGGAGATGAAATCAAATGGATCACTAGTTAGGTTAATAATTGTAAACGTCTATTTTGGACATGTACTTATACAAATGCAAATTGGTACTAAAATACAAATTAATAATAATGATTGACTTCTATTGATAATATTAGAATAGGATTACCCAAAAAATAGGGTAAATTAATCAGAGAATGATAAGAAACGAAAATACACTTAAACAACAATGGGTGTTCAAGAAATTTGAGTGGCTTGGGGTTATCCCTTCCAAAAAATTAAGAACTTGGTCTCTCCTAATCAATGTTGCCTGCTGATTTTTCATTGAGTTTCCTATTTATTCAGTAGCTGTCTAATGATATAATTGTCACCTTAACATATAATTGCTGCTTGATAATATAATAAGTGCAGCTTCATAATATAATAACAATACTAGTAAGAGGTCCAACAATATTTTGAGAAATTGAGTTTTAAAGTGTTGGTTCAGCGCAGAATTTGTCATGTTTTGGAGAGCAGAATTTGTCATGTTTTGGAAAACAAACAAGTTGGTTGCAGAACTTAACTAGTGACTTTGTTGATATTTATCTATATTATTTTATTATTGGTTGGGTATATTTATGTTATAGTGGAACTTTGAATTATCAGATTCTTTTTTTCAAAAAAATCAATATTATTTTATTTTTAGTAAAATAGTTCAGATCCTAATCTGAAACATATAAGTGATGTTGGTCCCTTACTCCTTTTCACATTGTGGGGGTTTGATCTTCTATATATGTATATCTAAATTAAACAATTCATTTTATAATGTCAAGTGAATAATATCATTGATTAATTAACAAATTAAAAATATATATTGTAAAATCACGAGTTTACTAATTAACAATCTTTAATTTTTCCCACTTTACATTTTAGTCACCTCAGAGGATCGTTACCTAGACATGCATAATGTGTGTATTGTTGTTTCTTAACACGATTGTGGAGGCATTTGTAAATTTTATAAACAAATCATGGGCTAAGATTAGAGACCATGTTCCTCATGTCGGTTTTAATTTTATTTTTCTAGAAAAGCCTGCTGACATTACCCTGTTTCAGCAGATAAAAACTTGCGGCCAAGCAAAAGGAGAACAACTACTCTACGGGAAGCAGTTTCCAGGAAAAGAGAAACGAGTTGCATCTAACCTAATATGGTCAAAAGCAAACATGCCCTGGACGGTTTTATTGGGACAAAAACCAAGTCAATGAAATTGTACCGAAGCCTCTCGTTTTTCTTTCTCAATTCTCACGTGAATTGTTGTTACTTTGGCGGTACTTTTGTGGCTGTATAACTACTTCATTTCACACAAATGTGGAATGAAATGGACCAAAGAGAATAAAGTATAGAATCAACAAAAGAGGGCTCCTATCCTATTGATTAAAGTCAATTTTTGGTTCAACCAGAATATATAAAAATGACAATTTTGATAAAAAGAAATATAAAATGACAAATACTGGTAAATTAAACTTCAGTTTCTTTTTTGAACAAAAAAAGACTTGTAAATTAAACGTCAGTTATACTATTTATTTATGACTTTTCTCAATAAATATATTTATTTAAAATTGTTTTATATATCTTTATATAGAATTTAATTTTACTTGCACCAAAAAATAAAGAATTTAATTTTACAAACATTTTATGGAATTTATTCAAAAAAACAAATATTTTATGGGATTAGATAGATTATCACAATCAAAAAATTAATGTCAAAAGATGGTATGATATAAACACGCATAAGCTATAGCTATTGTTTATGATTATGTTAGTGGGATATCTCCCAACTCCCAAGACAAAATTTATCTACACTCCTTAGAAGAAAATTATTTACGGTATGAGTTTTTGGAGAGAAATCGTATAGTAAAAAATAATGTATGAATTTTTTTTTTTATCAATAAAAAAATCTTTACATTATTTCTTCATATACCATTTCTCTTTAAATTATGTATCAATTAAGTTATTGTGAGCTTAACTTAGTTGATGGAAACACTGTATAATATTTGTAAGGTTCAATATTTAAACTTCAAACACTAAAAAAAAACCTGTCAAATAAGTAAAAATAAATTTAAAATCATGAAATTTGGTGTAAGGTTATAAAGATAAAA
>Ga0099826_10002562_pt1 | contig 11825 bp, 6 predicted proteins | sample Mtrugardesep15_FD_76830 | JGI IMG/M metagenome (GOLD analysis project Ga0099826, IMG submission 76830) | Root nodule microbial communities of legume samples collected from California, USA - M. trunc garden sep15 | ecosystem: Host-associated > Plants > Roots > Nodule | place: USA: California...
CCCACCAATGCTTTTTTGTTGACGGAACTTGACGGCAGGGACGTTTTCCAAAAGGTTTCGAAATTACAAGGGTTGTTTTAGAACAAAAAAACTTACAGGGACTAAAACGAAAAACACGTTAAATTGCAGGGACCTTTTACATATTTAAGCCTTTATTTAATGCATTTTAACCAATGTTGTCATTCTCCTTAGATTTTGCATTCTTTCGTTTGAGATTAGAAAAAGTTAAATTCGTACCACTAACACTTCCCAAAAGGATAGTTATTTTTTTGGTTATATGTTACAATTTGACATTGAATGCATATTTTTTATTAGCTATTTTATCTTAGGTTCGTCTAATATAATACAGCTTAGGTTCATCTTTGTAAGTAAGACTGTGTTTTCTGTTTAGAAACGAGGTAGCCTTAAAGAAAAATTGGGAGAGGAGGTGAAAATCTATGCATGGGAGTAGGAGTTTGTCAAATCCAAAAAGAATGACTATTGATAAAATACAAAAGTGACGTGGGTAGGCAATATATTTATCGTAGCATTGGTTGTTATGAACGATAAGTGAAGAATCATCTCCATGCATAGGTTGTTGGTGGGTACTTATCACATTCATCTATAGAAGGAGAGAAGATCGTTTGGATGACTGAAAAAGGACACAAGGTAACAGAAAACTCATAATGTAGGCTTAGTGTATTTGGTTATGAGATAATAAAAATGAGTTAAACGTAAAGTGATTTATTTTTATATGCATTTATGTAAAAGAGAGTTGGACAATAAATTTAAGGCTAAAGCTCTAAACTCTATCCTTAATAAGTTAGAACAAGAGTCATGTAAAAGGAAAAAACAAACTCACTCTCAAGTCTCAACAACATCTGAATTTGTCAAAATCAACTTTACATTTCTAGAATAAATTCCATCTTCTCCTTATGTGGAACCATACAAATACTGATGCCACGAAGAATAAATTCTTGGAGAAATAGTGGGGTGAAATAACGGTTGCTTCACATACAATACACAACACGTATGGTGTGGAGTGGAAGGATATGGCTAGCTTGCTGACTTAGTTAGTGTATATTATGACCAAATGATGGTGACATCAGGAGACACCTACTCTACCACTGTGGTAGAGTAGAGGGTGTATAATGACAAGAGGCATGGAATAGGGTCCTGCCGTACTGAAATAGAATTGTTCTATGTGCATCGTGGATAAGTCGATTGGGAGATACAATTATGGGTGGTGATTGAGCAACCATGCCCCCATTGTCTACAAGGAGTCAATCAAGTAGTAAAAATCTTCCAAAAAACCTCAGGAGACCCCTCAGAGACAATTCCAAATTAACACCGGTACACTTTAATTGATAATAATTTCTCGCTTCTCTGTTTTTTTTTATTAAAAATACCTCCCTTCACGTGTAATTTTCATCAGGAATGTTCTTTTTTCACAAACACCGGGATTATGTATTAACTACATACATATAAACTCCCCAACTTTTTAAGGTTACCACTTACCAATTTTGCTTGATTGTTGTATAATCAGAAATAACTGCTCACATCATGGAAGACTTTAGGAAGATATGCAGAGCAAATTTCTAAGCCACGCTCAAACTTCCCTCCATCTTCACTGCACCCATGTATTCATACACAACCGCAACAGATACAAGGACATGAATGCTTAAACAAAGAAATGCCAAAACAACATGTAAAAGGGAGAAATCAAAGATCAAAAGGTTGAACTTGAACCCCATGAACGAAATATGTAGCATCATCTTTCTAAGGCATCCCTAAAAATGTCCTCATTCTTAAATGAAAAAAATGCATCTGACTTTCTACATTCATATGACCCAAAACATAGACACACCAAATAATCATAAGTGGGAAGGGGGTAGCAGGTGCAGAGTGATGTGTGGTCACAGACACAACTTGCAGACTGCAGTGCAGGTTGAAGTACAGAGGAACGGGAAAAGGAAGAGATACTTTTTGGGGCAAAAATAGAAAATGTGGTGGTTCACACGGTAGTGCTATGTGACCGGTCTCTTAACCTAAACCAAACAAAACCAGTCAATTTACTACCTATATCCTGTAATTGTCATGATTTATCATATCTGAGTTATATGTTGAGCGTTAGTTAAGGAAGTAAAGGAAGTGAGTTGAAATCTCGTGTTTGTAGGTCTTCAGACTACAACAACATCTTCAATTTGATTTTATTATAGGATTACTATATCACCTGCCACACCTCCAGACTCTGATTAAAATGCAGCGGATAGAGAAACGCCATTCATTGGCAACTTATTACAGGCCTCCTAAATATGAATCATGGTAAAAAAAAATTCAATGTCTTCCTTAGAAAGTCCAATAAATCATCACTCTCATTTTTCGTTATTAGTTTTAGAATCTTGTTTTGCAAGCAAGATTAGAACAAGGGACTCTGTCTAAAATAACAGTACTCTGCTGTCAAATGAAGTAGAAACTAACTTAAAATCTATGAACAGAAATGATAGCAAACTTATGCATGATGTTTGAATAAGTTCATTATTACCAACTTCTATATAGATGGCTTATCAGCTATCAAATCAGCCAAATGCACCTAGAAAGCTGGGCAATCACACTGCTATATACACTCTTGTGCGATTAATTGGCATGTACATGGACCCTTTCTTATATCTGGGAAAAACCTAAACAACTGGAATTAAATTTGAAATCTACACAGATTATCAAGATAAATTCTCTACACTTGAGAATTAGGGTTTAACCAAATCAGGCATGAACAGAAAATTAGCAGCACAACCAGGACCAAGCAGAACCCAACTCACTATCAACTATCAATGTCGTTTTCTATCTAACCACTATAAAATGACTAACTTCTGGCGTTTCACATAATTTTCCGCCATGTAAGCCTCTTATTGAAACATCTATTTATTACTGCATTCACTAAAAGAGACTACAACCATTGAGAGGAATGTAAAGTGCCTTCAGCTACAGATAGGATACAAAACCAAGGTTAGTTTGCATCCATCTAGTAAATAGCATTGTTGATATAACATCTCTAAATTCAATTATCATCATTATATCCTGAAGTATAAAAAGCTGCAAAGACCTATAAAATCATTACCCAAGAACATTGTTCTTCCGGTTAATATCTTCAATTGACTGGACAGTTGACACACTTAGTATATGCTAATGAAAGTAATCCAAGATCCTTGTGCTTAAGAGTTAAGAAGGGATATATATTTTCAAAACAAACAATTTCTCTAGTAAAATCCAAAACTGAAAACTACAACTTCTTTCAAGTAGCTTGAAGCATACTAGGCTTTATAAGGTTGAGATACAGACATATAACACATCATAATATCCCCAGAATATAAACACCTTACAGTTGAAATAGCAAAATTTGTTTAATTAATATAAAAGCACTAGCACACCACAAATTTTCTTTATCAAAATGTTCCTGCATCATAGCTTCGTATTGTCCTGAATCTACTTAATCACTCAAGCTTCCAAACAAAAAAGCAAAGCAGGATTCTAAACAACACATTCATGCATTGTTGATTCAAAATTCAAATAAAAAACCATCCACCTTATCTTATTGACAAAAAGAAAAAAAATAACTTCAAATCGGCTCCGTGTAATTTAAAGCCTTTAATGCTACTTCATTTTAGCACAACATTCTCCTTCTCTTGGGGAGAAAATGGGCACGACTTTATTTATGTCAAGCCTTAATGTTTCAAAATCTATTGCAATCTTAATCTTCCAAAGTAAATATGAAAGTGTGGAAATTTCCGGTTAGTTAACTGTTTGAAAGCTTCTTCTAAAAGTACTTAGGTTTTGTACCTATGGTCTATATATGTATACACATTGTGCTACTACTTTTCTTTGGCCATAATATTAATCATTAAGGTTAGGCATAATCTTTTTAGCTCACATGGCTGCATGGGACCAGCAATGTGCCTTCTACCCCTTTCCGCAAAAACAGTGAACTAAAACAGGACTCTACATTTTTTTTAATTGAATTGACGAGCTATAGAAAACTGACACTTCATATTAAAGGTTCTGGTGTTGGACACATACCAACAACATGTTGCATACCGGGCAAATTCCAACACACAAGGTTAGATTGAACCCCTTCCATTTTTCTTTAATTATTAGCAGTGTCAGTCATAGTTCAAAAATGCAGACACGGTATAACAATTTTTGAGGTATATACAACAACATTGCAATTGTGGCTTCAACACCAACATTTTCATGTATATTAACTCATTATAAATGTTTGCAACATAACCGCAACTACAATTTAGAACCATGGCGTCGGACTGTCAATCTCCTATCTGGTGTTTGTGCTTTATTAAAATTGAAGAGTTCACGGGGAGAAGGGAATCAGAACACACCCAAAATGCTATAATGAAGATGAAATAGCACAATCCTACAATGGCTAATGATAACAGCCCAATACAGTAAACAGAACAATCACCCGTACAATCAATCACCCTTGACCCTACATTGCAAATTGGTTACAACAGTTACTCTCCCAGGGAAAAAAATACCTCCAATTAGCTTCTACAAAAACAACTTGTGGCTCTAATTTTACAAGGGTATGATTGGATTCCCAATTTCAGAGGGGCATTTTCCCTAAAGACTCTCCAAAGTTGGGATGCAAACATACATTTGCAGTTTTTCAACTGCAAACCAAACACCATATATTCCTTCACCCTTCAAAAGAATTCTACATTTTATTTTTAATAGAATTAAGGAGCTATGTATTACCGACACATCATATTAAAGGTTCTCGTGTCCGACACATGCCAATAACATGTCGGATAACGGGCACAATTCCGAGACACATGGTTAGATTCAATCATTTCCATTTTTTTAATAGAATTAAGGAGCTATGTAGCACCGACACATCATATTAAAGGTTCCCGTGTCCGACACATGCCAAAAACATGTCGGATAACAGGCACAATTCCGAGACACATGGTTAGATTCAATCATTTCCATTTTTTTTTCACATTACTAGCAGTGTCTGGACCCTCGTTAATATACGCCAGATGATTAACCCAAAGAGCAGTTAACAAAATTCAAAGGTGACCATCCTTAAAAAAAAAAAAGAGTCAAAGGTGACCAATACAATAATTTGAACAACCAACCTTACAATGAAGCACCTTTGACCTGACATAGCAAATCTATTTCAACCATAACTCTCCCAATGAAAAAAAAAACCTAATTACTTCCTAAAAAACACAAATCATGTTCGAAATTCTGAAGGGTACGATTGGATTCCCGTAGGGGAGGAACATTTACCCAAAAAAAACTCCATAGATACTTGAAATTTAAACATACATTTGCAGTTTTTCAACTTCGAACCAGAAACGCTATATTCCTTCCTCTTCAAAAGGATTCTACATTTTCTTTAACTGCATTAAAAGCTATGTAGTACCGCCCCTTCATATTGAAGGTCCAGTGCCTGACATGTTCCAATGACATGTCAAACACCAAAGACAACACCGATTCGTGGTTATATTCACTTCCATTATTTCCAATTATTATCAGTTTAAGTATGTAGGTCAGTTTGGATGAACAACTTTATTAAATGCTTATAACATAAGCACTTAGCATAAAATGTGTATGTACAAGTTAAATAAATTTCAAAAGATAAAATAAAATCATATTACTTTCATAAAAGCTAAACTGTTTCCATTAGCTATCCTAAAGAGTTTATGGAAATAAGCTGAAAACAACCCGTCATAATTTGTTTTTAAAAGCTTACCCAAATAGATTATTCACAGTGTTTATGCCAATAAATAAGCTCAAACAAACTAATCCAAACAGGCCCTCGGCATCATATCTGGTGTATGTGCTTCATAATTAAAGAGTTTACGGGGTGAAGGGAATCAGAACACACCTAAAATGCTATTACAAAGATGCAACAGCACGAGTCTACATAGCTACTGATAACAGTGATAAACAGTTGCAAATAATTATCAATACCGCATAACATTGCCAATCACTGGCACAATAGTTCAAATAACAAAAACTTCCATCATAAGTTCCAAACTAAAAAATAAATAATAATAAAAACCTAACAAAAATAAACTGACAAACCACAAAAAGGTTCAATAACTACACCTCATTCAGTCAAATCCCATTATTCAACAACAGAACTTCTTTTCTTTTTTTCCATAAAACCCTACGAAGTGTCAAAATCAATGACAATCTTATACTTCAAAAGTAAATATGGAACTGTGGAAATTGACTGTTAGTAAACTGTTTAAAAGCTTCTCCTAGAAGTACTTAGGTTTTAAATCTCTGGTCTTATATAACTTGTGCAACTGAATTTCTCTAGACACAATATTAATCATTAAGGTTAGGGCTAATCTATTTAGTTCGCATGGCTGCATTGGACCAGCAATGTGCCTTCTACCCATATCCACAAAAATAGTATACCAAAACATCATAGCAAACACGTAGAATCAGAACTCAGGATCATCATAAACATACACCAGATAAGCAACTCAAGAGAGCAGTAAACAAGATTCAAATGTGACCAATACACTAATCCAAACAACCACCACTAGAATCAATCACCTGTACATTGCAAATTGGTTTGAACCATAACAATCCCAAGGAAGAGAGAAAAGGCTCTAATTATGTCCTAAAACAACAACTCCTAGCTTGAAATTCACAAGGGTATGAAGTTTGATTGCATTCTTGGTTCAAAGGTACATTTGAACCAAAGAAAATCCACAGATACTTGGGATTCAAACATACATTTGCAGTTTATCAACTAAAAACCAATGTTGCCAATCGGCATCGCGCGGTTATTTCAAATTTCGCTATGCTATAGAATTAGAGTGCTGCTATAACCTCTATTTGACGATGCTTTGTACTAAATAGCATATCGTGGAACAATACCAGTTTGTTCAAATTCCACTACGCTATAGCCGCTATTTGACAACATTGACAAACACAACATATTCCTTCACTTTTAAAAGCATGCTACGTTTTTTCTAATTGCATTTAAGAGCCATATAGCACCCACACTTCACATTCAAGATTTCGATGTCCGAAAGATACAAACACACATAATTTCATAGTTAATTAAAAGTTAAAGAGTTTACATAGTTAATGAATATAGTTGACACCCAAAATGCTATCAGAAGACGCAATGACACCGGTCTAAACTAATTGATAAGGGTATAATTGACAAAAAGATAGTTAAATGTAATGTTGAAAACTTGAAATTTAAAAATGATGTATAAATAAGAACATTTGTCTACTAAAAAATCAAGAATTTAAAACGAACATAGGGAGCAATTATAACCAAGACACAATCGTATGAGTCTATATCGATACTGATAACAGGATTAAACAGTTCGAAATAATTATTAATAACATGACATTGCCAATCACAGGCACAATAGTTCAAATAACCAAAAACTTCATCATAAGTTCCAAACTCAAAAGTAAAACATAACAACAATAAACCACAACAAGGTTCAATTACTTCACCTCATTCATTCAACAACATTATTAAACAACAAAACATTTTTTTGTCCAAAAACCCTAAGAAGTGTCCCATGGCTTAGGTTCAGGAAGAGCAACAACCATACCTTGAAGATCCTGATTAAGAAGAACCTGACACCCCAATCTGGAATGCAAATTAAGAACCCTAGCCCTCGAATTATGCTTCAAAACATACTCTTCGTCATAACTCCTAGCTGGAAGCTTATCAAGCCATTCTTGAGCGATGTTGATTTCACAGTGAGCAGAACAAGCGTCAATGTCTTCGAGACGGTGTGAATCGGGATCGATTAATCCTGTGTTGATCAGCGCTTTGAGGAGAGTTTGGCCTGAAAGACCGATGACGTTGTGCTTTTGGCCTTGGAAGTCAATTGCGGAGAGACGGACGATGCGGTCGGAGACCTTTTGGGTGGAGGTCGTACGGCAGATTGGGGATTGGGAGAGGTAGGAGAGGGTGGTTTGGCGGGAGGTGGTGGTGAGTTTTCGGAGAGATGCTAACGCCATTGTTGAGGGAGAGGGAGAGAGAGAGAGGTTGTTTGTGATGTGAGGAAAATGATGGGAACGAAATGAGGGTGTTTGGGATTTCGATTATGGGTCGGGTTGGGACAGTGTAACCCGAATAATATGGTTAATATTTTGGTTAATAAAGTAAGAGAAAGGTTAGGGACACACCCACTAGCACACTCTTTTAACATATTCAATAAACATTTGTCATGTGTTTCCTTTTTTTAAACTCACTTACTGGTAACCGGTTCTTCCAGTTTCTAAACTTAATTCACGCGAATTCAGATTTCTAAGCTTAATTCACCTTTCGCGTATCACGTTCTTCTTCGTTCTTCTTCCCCCTTCACATTCATCTTCTTCTCATTCTGTTGTTACAATCAAGTTTATTCATCTTCTTCTCCTTCCAAATTCCACAATTCTTATTATGTCCAAATCTCTGAATTGTCAACCAATTTAGAAAGACACAAAAAAAAATCACAAACCAATAAGAGAGAATTCATAGTTTCTGGAACCCAAACCCCAAACACAGTTTCCTCACTAATTCGTGTCTCATAGTTTCTGGAACGCAATCTATGTTGGTATCTCATAGTTTCTAGAACGCAATCTATTTTGGTATCTATGTTGGTATCTCTGATTCGGGTCTCGCAATCTATGTTGGTATTTCTGGGACGCGAATTTTTCTTATGTCTCATAGTTTCTGGAATTATGCATAGTTTCCTCACTGATTAAGGGTATCTTGTAGTTTCTTGACTATGAGAATTATGTTGGTATCTTGTGTCTCAATCAGTTCGTTGTCTGGCTGATTCGGCATAGCTCAGTTCGTCGTCCAAAACAGTTGATGTGAATTATGTGATGATTATGCTGGAATTAATTCAAAGAATAGGTTATAGAACTTCCATCTGAACTGAATGTTCTGCCACCGTAATCAAAGAAAAGATGAATTTAAACAAGGGTTGACTCTTGGACATGTATGGACAACTCACTGATCTAAAAAGGAGGGAAAACTTGCATTATCGCATGATTAAGTCCTGGAAAATTTTGGATTAGAAGCAAGACACTTGTTCTATCATTTATATGTTTCATGTACGCTGTTCTGCACATTTGTTGTTGTCTTCTGTGCATATTGTTGTATCGTTTAGGGGTATTTTGGTTAGCTGTGTTTTCATGTTGGAATGGGTTATACCGTATTTTGTTTGCGGTTGTTCTATGCTGGTTTTTGCGGATGTTACGTCTATATGCGGCATCCTTGTTCTTTTATCACTGTCTCTAAGCGTTTTGCTAGAGTTTGGTATCAATAAAAATTGTTGATTCAAAAAAATTAAAATTAGATATTGGTGTTCTTATTCTTTTACACATCTTTTGTTTTCGTTGAGAAATTTTGAAGTTATGTTTTATAACATTTTGGTAACTTAGATATGACCAATATTGTAATAAGCTACTTGTAAATTTTGGTTACTTGTTTCCCTGTCAATGCTACTGATAACAACCAATACAAGTTGCCATTACATATAGAAAGCAAATTCAGTATAATAATTAACAAGCAAATTGCCACTCAAAATTTCCTAACAAAACAGAAAAAAGTAATTTTGGGACAAGCAACGGAGCTTTTGCATCTTTAATACAAAATAGACTACTACTAAAAGGGAAAAAGTAGTGTTCATTGAATAAAATTGCCAAGTATGTTTACATCCCAAAACACAACATGAAAAACTTTAATTAGCTTCATCTCCTAGCAAAAGTTCCAGCTCAATCATCTTGTCTCAGAACCACTGTTTCATTGTTGATTCATACCGATCATGCTGACAGAACCACAGTTTCATCAGCGGATCCCCTTTTTTGCTTCTGTATGAACAAATTATCGTTAGAACAAGAACATTGGACAAATATTGTTAGAGTGAAAATCACAAAATAAAATTCAGAATTTCAAACCTTTTTCTCTTTACTACTAGATGTTTTCTTACGACCTTTCTCGATCCCACTCCTTATTCTTTTTGGAGCCCCTTTTGTTTTTGCATTTTTAGGATCAAGTAGTGGCTTCACTTGTAAACTATTTTTTCCAACATTCTCTATGTCCACTTTCACTGATTTATTAATAGTTTCACATTGTGTTAGGGCCCTGTCAAGTGCATGCATTGCAAAATTGTAACTCTCGTGACTTAATGATCCTTCCTCAAGAAACTCAATAGCCTTTGCATACAAAAGATCAAATCTCTCTTTTTTTGAACCAACACCTTCCTTCATTTTTTGTTTAAGATGGCTACTTCTAATGTCCTTAGTCCATCTTCTCAATATATAGCGTGGTGGAACAGCAAAGACACCAACAGCAAGAAGTGCCGTCAATGAATGTCTACAAAGATATCCATCCATTAAACTCAAATGAGCGACATAAACAAGATATTTCCTCTTTTGATGCGTCCCACTCTACAACAAACTCTTCATTTTTCTCAAAGTCTGAGATTTCAAAAGTGGTAATTTGATTGTCTTTAGTCTCTTTGAAAATACGAGTTCCAGGTAATCCCAAAACTTCAACTTGAAATTTCTTAAAGACTTCATGTGTATAAATCACCGACATTTGCTTTTCAAATGGTGAAGGAGTTTTAAGAACAGGTTCCTTGTGCCATGTATTAAAATTAGCTTGTTTTTCTGCCTCTTCTCTATCCTGCAAGGCAACTGTATATTTTTCAACAAACTCTTTTAATGTAGTTTTCTTACCTACATATTTGTCGAAAAGCTAGCCAAGGCCACTCCAAAAGAAGTTATGATTAATAGTAACGATAACTTATGTATGATATGAATAACATTGATGCCTAAAAATGATAACAACTCATATGATATTATAATAATGGAAGCATGTGACGAGAAAATATGTTAAACTTGTACGTGGCTATGAGAATAGAAATCAACTAATAATTAAAGAGAGAAAACGCGAGAACTGGAACATCATTTCATGTGATAAAAGGTACATACCTCCTCGTAGAGAAAATAAATGTATTCAATTTTGTGAAAACAACCAACTTCTTTGACAGAGAAGAACCTGATGGAGAACATGAAAAGACTATGTTTGTGGGAGGTTGAGAACAGAAGATGAAAAGTTAAAAACAAATTTAATTATAAATAAATAAAATAAATGATAACACTAAAGGAGTGAACTGGTTACAAGTAAGTGAGATTAAAAAAATGAAACACATGGCAAATGTTTATTGGATGTGTTAAAAGAGTGTGCTAGTGGGTGTGTCCCTAGCATTTCTCTAAAAGTTAATCATAAGTTCATTGTCAAATTGTGTAAGTAGTGGTATTTATAATTGATGAACATCGTACACTGCAAGCATTTGTCTGGTTAGAGAAAAATTAGCAACAAACCACCTAATTGACTCAAGAAATAAAAACCTACAATTTATTCAAATTGACTATAATTTTTTTTTGAAGAGGCCAAATTGACTATAAATTAATAAAAATAAACATAAAAAGACATTATTAACACTCTAAAAACAATGATTGATGAAGAATCATCAACGATTAAGATTCATAAAACGATAGGAACCTATTACCATCTTTCCAAGTTTTATTCCATGTACAAGAGACTGCTATGAAGTCAGTACAGAGGGACATGATATGTCCATTTTAATTTTTAAAAGGGTGTTATTTCTTTTTGAATAAGAAAGGGTGTTAACTCGCTTAGAAAAATAAAAGAAATGGTACTTTTAAAAAGTATAATATAACATTCAAGCTAGTAGTAATATTAAATAGTTTAATTTGATGCTAGACCCCTGATTTTTTGGAAGTTGGTTAGGGCCCCGCATTAAGGCTAGACTATCAGA
>Ga0099826_10002563_pt1 | contig 11825 bp, 7 predicted proteins | sample Mtrugardesep15_FD_76830 | JGI IMG/M metagenome (GOLD analysis project Ga0099826, IMG submission 76830) | Root nodule microbial communities of legume samples collected from California, USA - M. trunc garden sep15 | ecosystem: Host-associated > Plants > Roots > Nodule | place: USA: California...
ATATATATATAATAATGTATTGTTATGTCAACTAATCAATGTGACAATTCATTTATTTCAAACACATTAAATAATATGACAACTCATAAAAAAAATTACAACACATCATTATATAAATACATAAAATAATTTTACATTAACAATACATATTAATTAAATCATAGCTTAAAATTTGCACACAACAAAATGAAAATATTAGCTTAAAATATGTAGAAGAAAATTTATGGGTCTCGGAGGCACTCCTTAAGATTTCTAAATTAAGTAATATTTCTTTAAAAATGTCAAAGTGTTCAATTTCCAATACACTTTATTACACAATCTTTCATAAAAAGTTAATATTTAAAGTCTTTCATAAAAAAATTACTATTTAAAGTCATTAATCAGTGCCCCCAGAGCACTTGTTAACATTTCTCAAAATTTATTTATGTTGTTACTTCCTCCTGGGGGTGTATGTGGGTGGGTTTGGGCTCTGTTTGGCCAAACCCAAGACCCGAACCATATAGGATACTCCGGTTTGGGTGAGGTAAAATGTTCACATGTTATATTAATTGATGGGTTTGGGTAAACCCACTAAATTCTGGTTTGGTTTGGGTTGGGTACTGGGTTACCCAAATTATTATTATTATTATTTTTTTTGTTAATATTACATGACGAATCCTCGTATTTTTTCTCGTAAAAATTACTCAACTTTTTATTTTTTTAGAAAACTTAAACTGTGTAACGTATTTCACTATATTTTAGCGTTATAAAATAATAAGTTATAATATTAAATAACAAATTTCATCATGAAATACTTGCAACAAGCTAAAGTTAGATAACGTAAAATTGTTTTAACATCAAAATAACTAAAAAGTGAAACATCATAATTTGTAACTTTAACTTGTTTTGATTTTCAATATAGAGGATGTGTTGTGTCAAATTTAGAAATTAGACTTTTATTTTCAATATAAAGAATGTGTTGTGTCAATTTTAGAAATTAGACTTGATTTATAACCATTTTTTTTTAAAAAAAAAAAATTATAACCAAAACGTTTATTATTCTCCTTCCTCCTTATGAAAATGAAAATATAAATATGAACATTATTGGGTAAGTGGATTTGTTGGGTCCATGTTTGATTTTACCCAAAACCCATTATTTTTTTTATGAGTTTTTCATTTTTTAAAACCATATTCACCCAATCACCAAGCCCAACCCACTTTTTTAGGTTTTTTTGGATGGGTTTAACGGATTTTTTGAATTTACCCCAACCATGTACACCCTTGCTTCCCCTATGGTAAATACAAGAGAACATATTTTGTTTTTTTAGATTTATCTAACAAAAGAATATTCTCTTATATTTGTGACCAATTAAGTTTAGTTAAACTTTTTTGACTTAAAAAGAAAGTTCTTGGAAAAGAAGGAAGAAATCAAGAGGAAAAAGAGGCAACGCTACCTGATTCCGTTAGGTTTTGTTGAACTTCATTCTCTTTCTCTGTTTTTGATTCAAAGGTCAAATTGCAAAGTAGAGAGAAGATGGGTCAAGTTTTTCGGAAGTTGTTTGACACATTCTTTGGCAACTCTGAGATGAGGGTAAGTAATGGTACCTTCTTCATCTTCTTTGCTTTGTTGTTTACTCTGTATTGATTGATCTTCTTGTTGTTGTAACAGGTTGTGATGCTTGGTCTTGATGCTGCTGGCAAAACTACTATTCTCTACAAACTTCACATTGGAGAAGTTCTATCTACTGTTCCCACTATTGGTAATGAGCCCTCTTTTCTTTATAAAATTTTGATTGAGAAAATATGTTTTTTTGATAGTGAGTTATGTTAGTTTCTGCCTTTCCAGGGTTTGAACCCTAAACCGAAACAGTTGGTTTGGTGGCGTAAGACTCAGGACTTATGACTGTCCTCCTCTGTAGGTCTCAGGTTTCAATCCTGAGTGTTATCAGTTTCTGACTTCAATTGGGTACCCCCTAGTCAACGGTGGGATTGATCCCCAGTATTAGTCTGTCCTTAGACCGGATACCGAGTTTTAAAAAAAAAAGTATTCTCCTCAGTGTCCCTCAGCTCAACAACCGAGCTACCTACTTGGGACAATATACGTGGAGAAGATGTTGCCATTCTAGTGGTTTCAATAGTTGCATTCTAATAATTTTTGTGGCAAAATCTAAAGTTGGATATTTTAATAGTTTGTTAATGGTAGTTGTTAAATTTCTACTTTATTGTATTCACTATTCAGTTATTTCAGACACTTGGGCATCAATGTGAAGAAAGTTCAGTATAGTACTTTAATTAAGTGTTTCTTTGAGGTGGGTCTAATGTCTATATATTGTTTCTGTATGCTTATAAATTTATTTTTCCTTGCAGGTTTCAATGTGGAGAAAGTTCAGTATAAGAATGTTGTTTTTACAGTTTGGGATGTTGGAGGACAAGAGAAATTAAGGCCACTTTGGAGGCACTATTTTAATAACACTGATGGTCTGGTAAGAATCAAATCCTTTTTTTTTTTTCTCTCTTTCTCAGTCAAAACAAAAGCTGTGGTATGTTTGCGGTTTTGTGAAAATTTCCTTTTCTCACTATTATTAGTATGTCTATTAGGCCTGCAAAGAAAGGTCTACACACATAAGGTAGCTAATTTGATATTAAATACTGAAGCGTGCATTTATGCAGATTTATGTTATTGATAGCCTGGATCGTGAGAGGATAGGCCAAGCCAAGCAGGAATTTCAGGTGGTAAAATCAAACTTCACTATCATGTTATATGTGTGCATAAGATGCCGTATGTATCATTCTAAAACAAACTCAAAATTGATTCATTGATTACTTGCAGGCAATCATAAATGACCCGTTTATGCTTAATAGTGTCATATTGGTATTTGCAAACAAACAGGACCTGGTAAGCCTTTTTTATTTTTTCTTTTTTGTGGTTTTTACTGCATGAGCTGACATTGTAGTTGTATCTCTGACTGAAGTTCACACGAGAGCCAAAACATATAATTGGGCGACAAAATGTCATGTTTATTGAATATACTAAGAAAAGTGTTGGAAATTCTGCCATATAAGCTTGTATAGGATGAAATAATGCATAATATTATTAGGATTTTATGTTACTCAATTTATTGACAATTTAAATAATATGACATTAGTTAGAAGGTCTTGAATTGTTATTACCCTTTTATCTTGATCTGATGTGTTGTTAACTTAAAACTTTGCGATGATTTAACTGCTGGGATGATGTCAAAGCCTCTTTGAATAAATGATAAAGTGTTTGCTCCATGCTGTCCCCATTCTTCATAATTAAATGGAAAAAGTTGGTCAGTGCTTTGGGATCAATATTGACTGCAGTTGTGAAAAGTGCGCAATCACATGTATGTCAACTGATCTCAAACTATGACCAACTATCGGTGATGTTGCTACCTATGTGGGTACAAGTCTAGGTATGAGTATTTTTTGAAAACACAGTTATGAGGATAAGTACTATAGTATCCTACCCAGATCCTAGCCATTGTTATCCCTATATTTTAGGTTTAGACAAATTTTCACTTCCAGTTATTCTCCGATAGTTCTGTAAAATTCCCACAACTCATTTTGGGGAGTTGCTTATGCGGCCTTCCTTCAGTCCCTTCTATTATTAGCTGATAATGATATGTTATGTACCAAGTTGATGGCTGACACAAACTTCTGGAATTGTTCAGTTGCTGCATTTTGGTGTGTGCTATAGCAATCACTCATTATTAATATGTTGTACATTTGTAATACTAGCTAACTTTTCCTTTTCATGATAAAAATATTCTCCTCCAATAATTTGAATTTTGATGTGTGTTCAAGTCTGGTCATAACTGTTATATATATTTTTTTCTTCTTTTGTAGAGAGGGGCGATGACGCCGATGGAAATATGTGAAGGACTAGGTCTCTTTGATCTAAGGAATAGAAAATGGCACATACAAGGCACTTGTGCCCTCAAGGGAGATGGTCTTTACGAGGGCTTGGACTGGTTGTCTTCAACTCTGAAGGAGATAAAAGCTACTGGATCAGGAACCTCATCTTTCTAATTGTCAAGGTTTGAATGACACTTTCCGTTGTTAACGATTCCATTCTTGTGTATCGTTCCATTACATTTCATCATTGGTATTATTGTATACTGCAGGTATTATGGCCAGTTAACTGACGAAGGAAAGTATAGAGTTTGGTTATCAGTTTCATTCAAGAAAGCTGTAGATTGTAGGACAAGTTTTAGTATGAACCCAGATTATTATGTAAATACTAGACAACATGTTCAATCATGATCTATATATAAAATTAAGTTCGAATTTGTGTATCTGGAATGAAAGATGGGTTCATCTTCCTGCTATGAGAGTTGTGAAGGAAACTATAAAGAGAGAATTGGTGAATGCTGACAGAGAACTATCCTCTATCCGATGAATGTGTCTGCTGAAAAGATCTGACTGATGAGAAAATAATTTTATTACTTAATATATCCTAACCCATGATAATATTTCAAAATGTATTCTGAATAATGATAAAACTTGTGTGCTTTTCTTTAAGTTGTTGTTTATATTGTTTACCAATAGTAATGTTAAGTGCATTTAAACTTAGATTAACTTAAATGAAAATAAATTACAAGACAAGATTGTAAGGTATGGGATAACCTCTTGAGTCATAACTTTTCGGTGCCAGAGGAATGAGAAATAATGGGATAATAAGGATGCATGAATGCATCTTCTAGTCAAGTTACTCAAGGAGCTGTGCCCTTCTTAAATGACTCTGATACGGGTCGTAAATTACAAACTCATCGCACTGAAAAGTGGAATCCATCAGAGTTGCTTCGAGGATCAGTGGGTTCCTTCTCTGATAGACACTTCTAAGTGTAATAATGATGCTGAGTTTTTTTGAAGAACATGTTTATATACTCTTATGTATGTTCATTTGAGACTCGAATAGTATGCTTGTATTGCGTTATGCACTCATCATCATCATCACCATCTTCCAGCAGCTGAATGCGAAGCTTTTGCCTTACCCTCGGCGCTCTAATGTAATTATTAAAATGGTGTGCAAAGTGATGGCCGACGTTGTCAATCTCTCAAAGGAAAATGTTTTGATTTAGGAGTTATCATAATGCAGAATTTATTAAGAGATAAACGAATGAAATCTCACACGATCTAACACAGGCAAAACCTTTTATGATTAGTCTACAATTTTTATTTTTATTTTCATATTCCACTTTCTAGTCCTCTTATTTTACCTTTTGAAATGAAGTAGTTTGCTATTGAGGAAAATAAAGCTAGCAAATTGAAATTAACCAGTTGGATGAGAAAACGTTGAGGTAATTAAGTTACTTTGATGCTGTAAAAGGAATTAAGAAAAAGGAAGAAGGTTCAAACTAATTGCAAACACTAAAACTATTGAACTGAAATTGGCTCTGAAATTTCATCAACACCAAACATGTTGATGCCATGATGACTTGGCGAGCAAACAAACCAAATGTGTAATAATATTTTGAATAAGTCAATGGTTGGACTATGTGATTTCCATAATATATTATTAGGATCACCCTTCTTAAGAAGGAAGAAATCAATAAAGTAAGAGGCTAAGCTACCAGTTCCCATTGGGTGGTATTGTTGTTTGTTAAAATTCAAAGTCCACACTTCATTCTATATCTATATCTCTTTTTCTGATTCTCAGCACAAATTGCAAACTAGAGAATTGAAATTGAAGGCTTTCAAGTGGTTATTATGGGTCAAGCTTTTCGGAAGCTGTTTGACACCCTCTTTGGCAATACCGAGATCCGGGTATCAACCATCAACTACTTTTTCTTTGAAACTTGTTTGTTTCCTTGCTTATTCTAATGATCTGCTTCTGATCATAGGTTGTGATGGTTGGTCTTGACAATGCTGGCAAAACAACTATACTCTATAAGCTTCAAATTGGAAAAGTTGTATCTACTATTGCTACAGTTGGTGTGTCTAATAATCTTCATAATTGACTTTCCAATTTTATTTTTTAAAAACTTTCTTTGGATTGATCATGATTCATCTTGCATTGCATCCATTACATTTGTTATTTCTGTGTTAGTAGCTCAAGGCTGTTAAGGTTGTGATGTGATATATCCTCCTCAGTTAAGAAGCCCGTATACACTGGTACGATACAGTTACAATTGAGACAGATATGGAAACTTTTTAAAAATCAAGATACCACACAACCGATAGACATTGACAATATATCTATAGAGGACGGGGGGATGCACAATTTTTTGTAGAGAATCGTTCAAATTGATAATTACTCATTAAAACATAAAGATATCAGTAGTCATTAGTCAATATATGATGATAAAAAAAAAATTAAGCAAATTTTGTGATCATAACAAATAGGCATAGTTACATATCTTTCCTGCTCCTATATCAGTATATGTAATTTTTCACAAAAAGCGTACAATTTTGTGTTGTTTGCTTGTAAGATGTATCTAAGATGTATTGTTTTCCGGATGACAATTATGTCTTAAATTGGTGAGAAGTGTCCAAGATGTATCTGGGCAGTATTGAAACTGTTATTTTTAAAATGGATTTAAAATATTATCTGATGCTGTACTTTTTAGGTAGGTATCAGATAATACTAATACTATTTTGGAACTATTTGGCCTTAGTAGCTCCTCAGTTATCTACTTGGCTTTTTCTTTCCTTGCTTTGCATTGGTATGAATAAGGTTAAGCAGACTAGCATACATGGTTCCTTGGCTGTGTAAAGACATGTGGAGATTTTTGATGATCACGCTAGTTTTCGAACAACTTAATTTTTTATTTTCGGTAGATCTGAAGTTGAACATGTTAGTAGTTTGTTAATGATAGTTGTGAAATCTATACTTTAATGTATTAATTGCTGTTAAGTACTTAGGTCTTAACTGTTTGCCTTTCACACAATTATATTTGAGTTTTGCTATCCAACTTGTTGCAGTACTGTTTGTCCTCTTTGATATTTCTGCCAAGAAATCATTGACGGTGCTTATGGTAGGATTTTCCATGTTATGACCAATAATCACCAACCGACTTTTTTGAAACTTTCTAAATCATTAAGGGTTTCTTTGACAAGGGTATATATGTTGTTTCTGTAGGGTTAACAATTTATTTTTCCTTGCAGGTTTCAATGTGGAGAAAGTTGAGTATAAGAATGTTGATTTTACAGTTTGGGATCTTGGAGGGCAAGGACTACACAAATTAAGGCCAGTTTGGAGGCACTTTTTTAACAACATTGATGGTTTGGTAAGAATTAGTTTCATTGCTTGTCTCTTTCTCAGTGAAAAGAAAATTTATACAACGATGGCAGTTTTGTGAAAGATTCCTTCCTTAACCTACATTAATATGTGCAATTGTAAAGATTTATGTTGTTGATAGCCTGGAGCGTGAGAGATTAGATCAAGCAAAGCAGGAATTTCAGGTGGTAAAATCAAATTACGCGATAGTATTATATATATGTGCATATCTCTATATTATATATTGACAATTACAAACTGAATTGGTTCATCGATTACTTGCAGACAATCATAAATGAGCCTACTATGCTTGATAATATCATATTGGTGTTTGCAAACAAACAGGACCTGGCAAGTCTTTGTTACTTCTTTTTTATTTCTGTTCTTTCTACTGCATGACCTGACATTAAGACTATCTTTGTGAGTGAAGATCAAACGGGAGGCAAAGCATATATATGGTAGACATAATGATGTTTTAAAGAAAATGATTTTTTTTATAGGCTAGCTTGAACAAAATACTCTCCTCAAACAATTTGAGTTTTGCTTTTTTGCTCAAGTCTTGTCATGATTGTCAATATTTTCTTTTGTAGAAAGGAGCAATGACGCTAACAGAAGTATGTGAAGGACTAGGTCTGTTTGATCTAAGGAATAGAAAATGGCACATACAAGGAACTTGTGCCCTTAAGGGAGATGGCCTATTTGAGGGCTTGGACTGGTTGGCTTCAACTCTGAAGGAGAGAAAAGCTACTGGATACTCTTCAACAGGAACCTCATCCCTCTAATTGTTAAGGTTTGAACTACACTCTCTGTTGTTGACGAGTTTCATTCTTCACTATTGTGTATCATTTCATGACATCGTGGGTTTATTGTATACTACAGGTATTTTGGCCTGTCACTCATGTCATTGACGAGTTTGGCCAGTTTCGTTCAAGAGTGATGTAGATTGTAGGAAAAGATTTAGTATAAGCCCATGTTATGTAAATACTAAACAACATGTTCAATCATGATCTATGTATAAAACTAAGTTAGAATTTTGTGTATATAGAATGAAATATGGGTCCTTTTTTCCTGTTATGAGAGTTGTGAAGGAAACTATGAGAGAAAATTGGAGAATGCTGAGAGTGAACTATCCTCTATCCGATGAACTTATCATCTGAAAAGATCTGTCTTATGAGAAAACAATTTCATTACTAACTAAATATTATCCTAATCAGTGACTTATTAAATTTCAAAATATATTCTGAGTAAGGATAAAACTTGTGTGTTTTTCTTTAAGTGTTGTTCATATTGTTCACCAATTATAATACTACGTGCGTAAAAACTTTAAGATTAACTTAAATGAAAATAAATTACAAGACAAGACTGTATGTATGGATAACCTCTTGAGTCATACGACAACTCTTTGGTGCCAGAGGAATGAGAAATTATGGGATAACAAGGATGCATAATGCATCTTCTAGTCAAGTTACTCAAAAGAGCCGTGCCCTTCTTAAATGAATATGATATGGATATGGCTCGTCAATTGCAAAATTATCGTACTGAAAAGTGGAATCCATCAGAGTTGCTTTTGAGGATCAGTGGGTTCCTTCTCTGATAGACACTCTTAAGTGTAAGAATGATGCTGAATTTTCTGAGGAACATGGCTATATATTCTTATGTATGTTCATTTGAGACTCGAATGGTATGTTTGTGTGGCGTTATGTACTCCTCCTCCTCATCTCCCAATAGTTGAATGCGAGGCTTGTGCCGTATTCTCGGTGTTCTTACGAATTCTAGACCATGAGTTGGATAATGTAACTATTAAAATGGTGTGCAAAGTGCTGGCCGACGGTATCAATTGCTCGAAGGAAAATGTTTTCAATTTAGGTGTCATCATAGCGCAGAATTCATTAAGAGATAAACTAATGAAATTGCACACAATGTAACACAGGCTACACCTTTCATGATTAGTCTACAATTTTTTTTAATCATATTGCACTTTCTGTTTTATTTTATTTTATTTTTTGAAATGAAGTAGTTTGCTATTGTGGAAAATAAAGCTAGCAAATTGCAATAAGCCAGTTGGATGAGAAAACGTGGAGGTAATTAAATTATTTTGATTTAGTAAAAGGAATTAAGAAAAAGGAAGAATGTTCAAACAATACTGCAAATATCAAAACTAATGAACTGAAATTGGCTCTGGAATTTCATCAACACCAAACATGCCATGTTGACTTGTGATGATGACACCTCTTACTTTATGTGAATCACCCTTCTTAGAAGGAAGAAATTAATAAAGTAAGAGGCTAAGCTACCAGTTCCCATTGGTTGGTATTGTTGTTTGTTAAAATTCAAAGTCCACACTTCAATCTATATCTATCTCCCTTTTTCTGATTCTCAGCACAAATTGCAAACTAGAGAATTGAAATTGAAAGCTTTCAAGTGGTTATTATGGGTCAAGCTTTTCGGAAGCTGTTTGACACCCTCTTTGGCAACACTGAGATCCGGGTATCGACCATCAACTCTTTGAAACTTGTTTGTTTCCTTGCTTATTCTAATGATCTGCTTCTGATCACAGGTTGTGATGCTTGGTCTTGACAATGCTGGCAAAACAACTATACTCTATAAGCTTCAAATTGGAAAAGTTGAATATTATATTCCTACTGTTGGTGGGTCTTTTATAATAATCTTCATAGTTAACTCTAATTATTTTTGTAACTTTAGCTCAAGGATGTTAAGTCTGTGATGTCCTTCTTAGCCAAGAAACCGAGATATGCTAAAAAAAATTTGGATGTTAATCTCTATATGTTATTTCAGTAGGCTTAACAATTTATTTTGCCTTGCAGGTTTCAATGTGGAGAAAGTTGAGTATAAGAATGTTGATTTTACGGTTTGGGATGTTGGAGGGCAAGGGCGACACTATTTAAGGCCACTTTGGAAGAACTATTTTCCCAACATTGATGGTTTGGTAAGAATCAATGTCCTTGCTTTTACATCTCTTTCTCGGTGAAAATAAAATTTGTGCTATGCTTACGATTTTGTGAAAGATTCCTTCTTTCACTTACGTTAATATGTGCATTGATGCAGATTTATGTTGTTGATTGCCATGATCGTGAGAGAATTGATCAAGCAAAGCAGGAATTTCAGGTGGTAAAAATTAAATTTCATTATAGTATTATATATGTGTGCGTATTACTGGCGATTATAAACTGAATTGATTCATGGATTACTTGCAGACAGCCATAAATGACCCGTTTATGCTTAATAGTGTCATATTGGTATTTGCAAACAAACAGGACCTGGTAAGCCTTTGTTTCCTTTTTTATTTCTTTTCTTTCTACTGCATACAATTGGTTGATATAATGACATTGTTTTCTGAATATACTAAAAAGAGTGTAGGAAACCCTGCCATTTTATAGCATGTAATACATGCTACAGTTATGTTTTTACATCTCTGAACTTATGGACGATTAAAACAGGGTTAAATATGTTTTTGGTCCTATAACATTGAGACTATCTAAGTATAGTCTTTGTTACATTTTTGTTTTGAGGTCAAGTTTAGTCATGATTGTGAATATTATCTTATTCATTTGTAGAAAGGAGCGATGACGATAACGGAAGTATGTAAAGAATTAGGTTTATTTGATCTAAGGAATAGAAAATGGCACATAAAAGGAACTTGTGCTCTGAAGGGAGATGGCCTTTTTGAGGGCTTGGACTGGTTGGCTTCAACTTTGAAGGAGAAAAAAGCTGCTGAATAATCTTCAATGTGAACCTTATGCTTCTAATTGTCAAGGTTTTTGATCCATTTATATCATGTGTGTTATTGTATATAATGAAGGTATTTTGGCACTTGATGAACAAACGTGTGGAGTTTGGCCAGTTTCATATAAGAATGCTGTATAATGTGGAATTGTTTTACTGTAAACTTGGGTGAAAACTTATGTAACACAAGACCACTACATGTTCAATCATGATCTATATGCAAAATTAAGTTTGAATTTGTGTATCTGGTATGCAAATGAATTCGTCTTATTGTTATGAGAGTTTTGAACTAGACATCTCTTAAAAGAGACTTGGAGCTTCCAACCGAGAACTACTATCCAAAACGATTTTTTAAAAGTTACACTTTATAGCTTCTACAAAATTATGGGGGGTCTGTGATTCTAACATACCATATGTCAAACATTAGCTAAGCCGTCTTTACAAAACTATATCGTAAAGTTAAGAATATCACTTTTTTAAACTCATTTGAAACATTATCATTATTAGAAATGAACCGAAAACATTTTTTCATAGATGGTCGTTTCTTTAGTAAATGAAATTAAATCACTCAACAAAACTGTCAAATATAAATTAAATTTATGTTTTGCACCTAAAATTTTTTAAAACTACAAATTGATCCCTCAAAAATTTCAAAAATTACGATCTAGTCCCTATTTTCAATCTTTAAATTTGACAAAAAAAATTAAAATTTATAAAAGTAGCAAAAAAATATAAAAACAAAATTTTATATCCTTAAATGCACATTTGATCTTCTAAAACCAATTTTTAAATTAAGAATTAGAATTTAAATAGATCAATCAAAAGTGCAGTTATTTTTTTTTTATATTGTTAAAATATA
>Ga0099826_10002564_pt1 | contig 11823 bp, 5 predicted proteins | sample Mtrugardesep15_FD_76830 | JGI IMG/M metagenome (GOLD analysis project Ga0099826, IMG submission 76830) | Root nodule microbial communities of legume samples collected from California, USA - M. trunc garden sep15 | ecosystem: Host-associated > Plants > Roots > Nodule | place: USA: California...
ATACCTGCTCGGAGAATGGTGAGATGAAAGAAGAGAATGATGCGACATAAATCAGAACCAAGACCAGTTTTGTCGGGGCAGTTAACGGTTATGATGGTAGTTTCACCTTCTTTCTCTGGTTCTTTCATAATCACAACATCATCATGTAGTATACCCATTGTTGTTACTGTTATGGTTTAAAAACGGTTTTAACTGTGTGCTACTATAGTGTGAGATTTATTTGACATAGAAGAAAGAAAGATAGGAGAAATTTCCGTTACGAAACGGACAAAAAAATCGGAGAAAATGAGTGTGTATTAATGGGTTATGAATATCGACATGGTTGAAAATTAAAAAGGAAATTACACTAGTAGCCTTGTGAGTATGAGTAAGTGCGTTAAAATGACATGATACTCCACTAAACTTACCTTAACCAAAGAAAGAACCAAGAACAAAGGAACTAATGTTACTGGTCGTTTTGGTTTTTGGATTTCTTTACCTTGGTTTAATGTAAGAATGATAATTATGTAACCATGGTTAGGTAATCTTAATACTACTACCTTTTTCCCGCACTAGAGGAGACAATCACATGTCATTATGTAACCATGTTATTGGCTAGGGTAAATTACATTTTCAAATCAAAATTGTCATGCTTAAGTAAGTTGTCAAATTGTATACTTGGTGGGAAACTTGGAAAATGGGGAGCACTTTAGGAAAATATATGCCAAAATTCCAACTCCACTACGCTGGTATGGCATGGTCCGACTCCATCTGAGATTTTACATCTACTTTTTATTTATTTTTTTATCTTTTGTTGTGGAAATTATTAGTGACTTATACTCTATCTACTTTTAAATTACTGATATTTTAGAAAGAAAAAAAATATTTCAATTGATTATCTTTTTTAGTGACTGTGTTGCTTCCTCGAAGTTTCATTGTTTCACTTCCACGGACTCTTGTAGACTTGAGAGGAAAAATTCATAAAACCAAATATTTGCTAACAAAAAATCATGAAAATAACCTTTTTATCTAGTTTAGGGAATTTTGATCATGTTATCGATATGTATTGTTCTTATTCTAGGACCACTCAATCGAAGTCCACTTTAAATAATCAATTTAACGTGCATATATCATCTAACATTTGGAATCTGGACCCCCTAATTTCCAATATGCATTTATAGAAGCAAACAATGTCTTAATAGGAACAAAGAAATATGATCTCATATAGAAGCAATAAAGTCGGCAGTTAGAGACAGTAGAAAAAAAATGAAAGTAATCAGTGACGTATCTAATAATACGTGAAAGATATTATAGGTAAACAAACATTAGCATGCATCTACTTCCCACTTGGAAGGGAAATTATAAGAAACACCTGCTTTGTTCAAAGGTCCCCACATCCACTAATTATATCTCAAGGTTTTTTTGTTTTTTTTTTCATAGTGTGAAAATGAAAGACAGAAAGAGGCAAAAGATTTTAAGGATAAATATTCAATTTGAATCCCAAAGGATTGTTATAATATTGGTAAAGCTAGATTATAGAATCTTTACATAGAGGTAAAGAAAAGGGTAGAATCTGAGGGCAGTTGATTTGTCGGATTGCACAAGTTCGTCCTCAGTCCCGTGACCACAGAGGCGGCGGCACAAACAGAGACGTGTTGATGAAGTTGAAGCAAACAAAGCATTTTCAACTGGTTTAAATCTAAATAACTTTGCCAAAAACTAATGACCAAAAATCAAGTTTTTTTATTGAACTGGATTCATTTTCAACTCAGATATCAAAAAACAATGCAATCCAAACAGAATTGAACATACTCTTATATACATATCATATATGTCTTTGTTTTCTGAGAGATCTTAAGATCATTTCCAATTTATAATTTATATTTTGAATGATCTTGAGATGTGATGTTAGTCTTGCTTGACGTCTACTCCTCCAGCTTTAACAGTTTCTACTGGAGCTGGCACAGCTTCAGCTTCTACCTGCAAAATCATTTCGATTTGTTCAATTTCATGGCAATAACATTGAACCAACAAGTGTTTCTAGGCATGCAATGATGCCACATGTGTATTGTACATAACATTCATGATGGAGAAAACACAAAACAGAACCTACCATTGAGGATCACTAATGTCCTCAATGGGTATGTACATTTATGTATTGTACAGGGAGGGATATTTGTCGATGACATAAGTAACATGAGCTTGCCATTAAACCAAATATTTATGACTAATGTTTTACTAACAATTATGGCATGGATCATGTATTCATATTTCCCCCACTCTGATAGTTATTTATATCCAGCCACCCTCCATGAATGGTATATCATCCTATCATGTAACATAGAACAATATCTTGAGAAAACTTGTGATTAAATGAGTCTGGGCAACATAGAACAGTAAACCTGGAGTATTTCATAACACAGAGTTCTCTTATGATAAAGTCTAGGATACTCTTCCAGGACAAAGTGCTCCTTTAATTTTTTTTTGAAGAAAAAGTGCTCCTTTAATTAGAACAATTGACCTATAATACTGTTCTTACTGGGTTTCAGAAACCATCTGATCAGAAAGGAAATATGAAAATTATAGTTAAGCAGAAAAGTCCAAACAACACAAGGGAGTGGCTCAACCATCGATAAACAAGTAATCCATTTTAGAGGAAAAAAATAGGCAACCATCGATAAGAAAGTCAACAATCAATATTCAAACATAATCTCTGGACCAGAATAGAGCAAAATGTACAAACACACCATAACAATTCAAAATCAATAGACATATTCACAAACCACAAGAGAGGTTCGCAACTCAACATACAGAAAGAGCATAGCAAGTTTAAAAGCACCGGACAAATTGACAAATCACAAAATTCCAAACTACTTAAGAGTGAAGGATGATGAGACTTGGTTCCCTTTACTGGAGCTGGATTCAGCTTGACAGAGCTATGTTTCAACTCATTGGAGTTGGGTCCATTCACTCTGTTGGCTTGTTTGGTTCATTGCAACCTTGCAATGATGAGCTTGTTTATGTTCTCTAGTTTGCAGTATCCATTATGCTTGGAAGCTATAGGGGTTAAGACTCGATACAGTATCGTTCACCTCCTCTGGTGATGGGTTGTTGGGATGTATATTAGATTAGATGCATTGGTGGAGTCAAGTGCTACAACTGCAAGATTGATATTTTGCGCACAGCGGAACTTATTATTCAACTGTTACACTTCGGGTTTCCCAAATATGACCAAAACATCGTCATTCAGGGAAAAACAACCATTACGTTGTAGTCTTGTTCAACCGTGGTCAAACTCAGGATTCCTTGTGAATCTATAAGAGCCTACCTGTGTTAGCAAAGAAACTATTTTATAAGCTAGTTAACTCGATTATGATACCTATACCTAGAGTTGTATATTGGTATGAGCTGATTCAATAGTTTGAAAACCATTTCTTCCAATATATACATTCTATGAGGCCATCCCTGAAAGTGGCTAGGCTGGTTTGAAATGGATTGTTGTCGTGTTTTATATCAGCTTTTCACTTACTAGTGCATTACTTTTGTTGGTAAATTCTTGATCTGCTTTATTTTGGGGTTTTCTGATTCATGAGACCTGTGACCACTTGATGTTTGGATAGTTAAAAGGATGCTTTTTACTCAATGGGTGGTCCAAATCAGATCGCCTACATCCAAACTTCTTTAGCCGTGTTCACCTCAAATATTCTCATTATTTGAGAACCAAGGTAGGTGTGGCTCAAAGACTAGAGAAAACCATGAAGGGATTAACTATGGTCAGGACTTGGGAGCAAACAAACAGAGACGGTATAATATAATATTATTATTAACTTTGATTTTGTTGCAACTTTACAAGCCTAAGATTGATCCCTAAAAACATAGATTCAAGAAACAAAAAATGACATTTTAACATGTAGCTTTTACATACAGCTTAACAGAATATGCTTCATAGTCGTTCAATTCGCAACTAAATAACACATTGATCATTATTTAGACATTGACTTACTTTACTGTCCTTTTGGGCTGCAGGCTTGTAAGGACATGCTGGAGGGGTAATCTCTGGTTTCCTATACTCCCAGCCGAAAAGGCGATATACTTTTCCCTGAAAATTTATGAAGTTCAAAACTCACAGAAAACAGGATAATAAATGTTCCCTTATAACCCATCAAGAAAGAAGCAAGATTGATCTTGCTGAATAAGATTTTGATTATAAGATGTCTTCAATTCTTCTAATTAGGGTTAATTAGAATAATAGAATTGTGGAAGAACAAGATTATTTTGATGCGAAAGAAGAAAGAATGGAATAAAAGAAGCACTTACCATAAGATAATAGAAGAGAATAGGTAATACGTTGACGATTGGAACGAGGAAAAGGGGCAATAAGCAAAACAAGCAAACCTAAATCACAAATTAATAGAAATGAATTTAGAATACAAATTGAATGGATGAATTGAAAATCGGAAGAGAAAGAAAATATGAATCACCATGTTTGAATGAATTATCGATTTGTGATTGCAGAGTTGGAGTTGATGCAAGAGTCGCGAGCGACTTGTAGAAGATGATGGATGAGTAACAAACAGTTTTCGATTTCGAAGGCAACAAGAAATAGGTTCAATTATAAAAAAATGAAAAATGTAAATAAATGCTGGCTTTATTTTTTGTCACGACAAACAATCCGACGAACCCGTTGGATATATTTCTCTCCAGTACGTTGCGCCGAATTTCGTGATTTTCGCATCGTTCGTAATTGTATCGCATACTAAAAAAATTGTGGCCCATGCAGGTTTCGAACCTGCGACCTTCGCGTTATTAGCACGACGCTCTAACCAACTGAGCTAATGGGCCTTCATGTCTATTGTTTCTATTTACTTATATTTATTTATGCATAATAATATAACACTGTTTAAAGTTCAAACATTGCTTTCAGAGTTGAAAACACATGAGAGTAAAAACTATTTATTGGTTCAACATCCATTAATCTATTTCCAGTCACAATAAGTAGGGTTGATTATTCTTTATTTACAATTAAAAAAAATCTTTATAAGCTTATAGATATAAGTTTAATGAGAAAAGCTTCTAAAATAATTGATGTGTAAATGGCCATGAGTTAATTTTATCTTATTACAAATGTTAGTTGTTATTGTGTAAGTGGGAGGACTTAAACTTGGTGATCTCCTTAGATCACTTTGATTCCTATATCATATCACTACATTCAAACTACTTACAAGGTACAAATTATAAAGATGTGATAGTAATGACTCTTCAAATTCTTGCTAACGGTTAATTTAGGTTGCTTGGGTTTTCATTGTGTAGTTAGTAATAGAAACGTAGAAGAAAAAAAGCAAATGAGATTTCAAAATCACCTAAAAATATAGTAAACAATATAACTTTGGAGGAGATTAATGTTTGGTTTAGCTTTTAGAGAGTGACAAATGATATGTTAAAGATTACATATGCACAATGAGAATGGCATGCAAATAGTTTTGCTGAGATGACAAAATTGATCAACCCGTCACATTTGATCTTGATTGTGATTAACTTGTCTAAAATATGGCAATGCATGTTGAATTAAGAATCTTGGTTGAAAATCACACAGAACCATGGATCGGGGTGTCGACCCTCCAATAGCAAAAAGAAAACACATGAACTGATTGTTTGAAGAACTGACGGGTTAGCACAAAAAATAGGTGAGACATTCCTAAAAACACATAAAACCTCGTAAGTAAAAACCAAATTTGAACCCAGCAGAACAACATATGCCCCCACCTCCCTTGCAGTCTTTTTTATGGGTTACGTGGACAGTTCAATGCCAGTTGAAGGTTTGGAAGTCCCAGCCATGCCGAAAAACATGGCTAAACAAACCAACTTGACTTACCTTGTAACCCCCTACTCCGAAGTAGTACACAATATGGACTATGTAGATCAAGTTTAGAATGTTTTGTTTAGCTACTGCGGAGGGTCAAATAAGATTTTTACCATAGCTTACGAATGAACTACAGGGATCCGACACAGCTAGCATTCCAGACGCACATCCAAAATAGCAGACAAATGAGATTTTGGCTAAAACTTACGTGTCACATGTAGCTTTGATAAAAAAGTGTTTTGAGAATGTGTTTTTGGTTTACTTCCATGGACATCTAAAGCAGACAAGCTACATGTACATCATCAAACGTTACAAAATATGCGCCATGAGTAAAGGCAGAGCAACCTTCACACTCATGCATACAGCTGCTGACCATATTATTTACATTTAGCAAAGCTCGTTAAAAACATAATTTTGACTCGAGTCTCCAAATCCCCAAAATGCCCGTTGAGCGCAACAGCAACTCTTGAAACTAGCCAAAGCAGAACTTCTCAACCATATTCATTAAGTTACGTTATGCAATACCACAGAGAAGTTCATAAAGGAAATGAGTAATTTCGTTATTTTTGCCAATCTCCCATCAAGGATTTCTTAAACCATAAAGTGATGGACAAACCAGAAATTAGATATTCAGCTTACCTATGATTTATATGGTAATGTAATTATAGTAGTCATACATTTTCTGTAGTATACAAATGTTTGCAGATACATAACATAGGAAAGACAATAGACTTCCATGATTCCATCCCAATTCCCAGCCAAAAAGATGTCTTCGATTAAGCACACTCACTCCCCTTGCAAGGAACATTATTGCAGCGGCAAACAGGTCTCCCAGAAGCTTCCCATCCATTGAAGCCACGTTCTAAGACCATGATGTTCTTTATCCCAACATCTTCCTTGCTCTCTTCAAGATAATTGGCAAGCTTCCTGGCACAACTTGGGCCTCGAACCTATAAACAGTTCACACCACTTTTCAGTTTAGAGAGAAACATTCTGGTATCATACAAAAACGGTATAGGAAGACATCCATGTTAAGTGCCCGTGATGAAAAAGATTCTGAAATGTCATGACTCATAATCAGTAGAAACATGTTTCTGACAAGGCATGTCAAGTTGATTTTTTCGTCGTAACAACTGTAAAACATTAAAATCACTATGCACATCTTAGAAAATTGCTTGCATTAGAGTGTGGAAGTGCATACAAGAAGCTGATCAATCAATCATTTAAACATTGGAATTTTATGACTAGAATATCATCCAAAGAACAGGAATCAGATTCAGTGTAAGAAAATTTAATGTAGCACTTTGCCTGAGCCAATGGAATGTAGTTAAACAAACAAAAAAAACAAAATTTATTAATTTTTATTCTTTTTCTCAAGGAGTTCTCATCCTCTAAAACCACTGCAGCCTATTCCTCCCAAAATGGTGGCTCTAGGCTGTACTCCCTCCTTCCTCAAATTTATTTTGGCCAACTACCTCTCCTATTTTAAACTTTACCTTTGAATCAAATATACTCTCTTTTTCTTTCTACACTATTGTTAGTCAGCTACAGAGCTGCCAATGAAAACTCCAAATTAAGGAGCATCATCTTTAGCAAAAGGAGTTGCTCAGAACAGAAATATGTATAGATATGACTTGTGTCTAGAGGTGTGGTGAAAAGCTGGGTAAAACAATGTCATAGAGCTATATTCCACTTGCCAATGACAAACAGTTTTCCACACATCAGGGCTGTCCAGTGATACGCATGCTTAATTGTGTCGGCTGTCAACAGCCAACTTTCTCAAATGTCTGGATCTTAATTGGAGACACCGGAATGGTTTTACATCTCTTACATACCCCTCACACAAGTTCCCTTTAGGCTTGAAGCATGGGCAATGCAGAGACCTATTGACTAGTGCTGCAATTGCGCTTTATTTAGAAGAATGGGATGGCAAGCATCAATCTCCATCACTTGTTAATAGAGGGTACGATAATAGAAAAATGCTAGTGTTAACTAAAACATTATTCAATGACTAATACCATCGGTCACTTTTCATCCCTTTAAGCATAGCTTATGTGAAAATAGTTTAATTTTGTCTTTTGTTATAGAAATACCTTATACATAAGCATTTACAATTCAGAGACTAGTCTGACCATAAGTGATATAACAATTTTCTAGTAACTGATGCGACTAACTTGATATAATTGGGAGACTAATTAGATACGGATCTGAAAAACAGAGGGTGGGGTGGGGAATTGAGGTACCTGACTTAGAGCGCAGTGAAAGACGAGGGTGTCTTTGCCTTTAACTTCTTGAATAAGCTTAGAGATGTTTTGGGAGAAACCATCGCTTGCGTAGTGAAGAGAACCGGATATGTGACCATCGTAACTCCTCTCATCGTCTCTCACATCAACGATGGCGATGGTTGGTTGGCGTTTCAGAGAGAGAAGCTCGGAGCCTGTGACGTATGAGATACTGTGAGCCATCTTCTCTGTTTTCTTCTTCTCGACTGGTAATTCACTATTTCTGCGCTGACTACTCTTTCCGACTCCCATGCCTCTCAGATTGACTTTTATTTGGGGAAACAAAGGCTGGGTCCGAATCCAACTCATTTTGCAACCCAACCGGATGCACATGGTGTGCTTTTCATTAATTTGTTCACAACAATTCATCTCATCCAAAATAAAATTAGCTTATTTAAAGCAGTAACAAAAAAATATTAAGTTTTGTAAAAAAATAGTAAGTTAAACTAATAAGTATTGTTAAAAATTAGTATAAGAACGTTTCCTCAAAAAAAAAGTTAGTATAAGAACGTCTATCGGGTTCACTTGTTAACATGGTTAAACTAATAAGTTTAAAAGTGGAATGGACCAACTAGAATTACAAATGCTTTGTGGGAAATTCTCATGAAAGACCTCACACAAATATTCATGACTTATGATATCGAGTGTGATAGATGTATGGAAGTCCTAAGGTCATTAAAGAATAACATGTTCTCCAGTGTCTGTCTTTTTGCTTAGATTGAATGAAACTCGATGTGTAAGGAAATTGGTAATATACTTTAGGAATGGTTTATATTATTTACAGTTATGGCCTTGGAATCACATGAAGATGCTTATATTTTCTCATCGGTTAACAATCACGTTCATGATGATGTAAATGAGTTGCACGTTCATGAAGATGTAAATGAGTTGCGACTGTCCAATGCATCTAGTGGAATCAATAAAGCAAATCAAAAGCATATGTCCATTGTCCTCCGGGGGGACTTCAACCTCAGTGTAGGTTGCAAGCAATGAAAGCTCGACTTCGTGGTGGTTTGATGCATGATCAACATGTAAATTTGTGCATAAAATTACCTATTCAAATACTATTTCAACTGAGCTTCTGGCGATTCTTCATGTCTTTAGCTTGCACCACCTGCAACTAGGGACGAACCCAAAAATAAATTTTTAGTAAAATTAAACAAATAACAACCGAAATAACGATGAAAATATACTGTTGTAAGAAAAAAAAATCTAACATTTGTGACCGAATGTAAAGTATATTTAAAAGCAACCAAAATAACAAACAATTTTTAATGACAGACATTTCAGTCGCGAAATAAATTAGTGATTGATTTTTATGCTTCAACGACAACAAAAAAATTAGTATCTAAAAGAGTAATTTTCAGTAGTACATTTTTTAAAAAAATTATAAAGCCTTATCGTAGCAGTGTATGTAATACACGTTAAGTGAATCTTACTCCAAAGTAGCCGTGTATGCGATTCAATTTGGTTACACCAATAGTTTTTATCTATATTTGCATTGCACACATCCTTCATATTTTCGAAAACTGCAAATATGCATTTTAAGTTACATCATGTTAAACGCGATGCGAATAAACGTGTACACCAAGCTCATTCAATTTAGTTGTAATGTAATTTTTTTCCTTTATTAAATATTCTCACCTATAACGATTCTTGTTGTGTAAATTTCATCCCTATAATGATTCTTGTTGTGTAAATTTCATCAATGTGGGCGGTTAATGCAATTCCACTGTCTAGAAAACTATGGTCAAAATAAATAAATAATTTCAACAAAAAAAATAAATAAAAAAATTAGTGGGCCGTTTCCGCGCCTTCAGGTTTCCCCTCGCTACATTCAAACGTCTACCCCCCTTTCCTTTTCTATCGTTAGTGTTTTATTAGGTTTACTCACTTCTTCTTTTCTTCTTAGCCACACGTTTTCTCCGATGAACTCACCGTAATGGATTTTCCGTTCAACGATTTTCCCTTCAACGACGACGACATTCCCATCGAGTTCCGCGACTTCGACGAAAGCGCAATTCCCACCAGAGAACAACTCATGGATGCCGGAGCAGATCCCAGATTCATCAATTTAGTATTAAACGGTCACTCCGACGACGAAGAAGACGACGAAGACGATGAAGATGAAGACGATGAAGAATATGTTCCCGATGTGCCGTCGTCTAGGGTTTCCCGATCTGACGAAGTAGCTGTCATTTCCGGCGATGAGAGAAACAAACGCCGCAGAATTGAAGGAGGAGAGGCTTGTTCATCGTCGATTCCGATTGAAAGTAGCCAAGAGAATGAATGTAACCGTACGGATATTGATGGACTCATTTGCCCTATTTGTATGGATGCTTGGACCAATGACGGTGATCATCACGTTTGGTAACACTGCTAAACCCTAATTCTGCAACATTTTGTTTTTAAATTTAATTTTAATTATTTGATATTCAAATTGTCTAATTTTGGTTGGTTTTTTGTTTTTGCTAAATCCTAATTCTACATTTGTTTTAAATTTTAAATTATATTATTTGATATTCTCACGCTGTTAAATTGTGTGTTGGATGATTTTAGTTGTCTTCCTTGTGGACACATTTATGGCATGTCATGCGTCAAAAAATGGCTTCAACAGAAAAAAAATTCGGGGAAGGTAATTGTATAATGTGTTTGATTGAAAATTGATATGGCAGCAATTGAAGAAGGAAGAGGGTTTTTGACATTAATATTTTGTGTGTTGTTTTGTTCCAGTGTCCGCAATGTAATAGACGATGTTCTATGAAGGATGTGAGGAAACTCTATGCTTCTAGAGTAGTTACTGTTGATGAAGAATCACAGAAGGTTGTTTCAATATTAAGATCAAAAGAAAGTTTTGATTTTCAAGTAATTTGTTTGTCTGATTAGTGTGTTTTTTTCCTTCCTTTCTGTTGGCAGATGATTCGGTCACTTGAGACCAAATGTGCTTCTCTTGAGAGTAAGGTAGGATGCTGTTTATGTCTTTACGAAAATGTTTTCGTTGTCTTGTGCTTTTTTTATTGCATTTTGTGGGTTTGAGTTATCCTAGAGTATAGGAGATGTTTTCATTAGTCTTTGTTAAGGAAATTTGTCAATCGTGTTTATAGGATGGTGATTGGCGCAAGAAAGAAGAGGGATGGATGAAGAGAGAAGCTGCATTGCTTTTTGATGTCAAGAACCTGAAGAATGTATACTTTTTATATTACTATGATGTTAATCATGGATGCATACCTGCCGTTTAGATTGCAAAAAGTTTGTGGTTTTAAAAATTTAGAGTATTTCTATACGGAATATCTGGCAAAGCTTTGCTCCAGTTCCATACCCATTAGAGTATTTTGTATGACGCCAACAATTTAACATCTCCGATTTAATAGTTATTTTTCTACCATGGTGCTTTAATAACCGTTTTAGTAGTTTTTATTCCGTTAGAGTCGAGTCGAAACAATGATTTGGTGCGAATTATATAAGCCTTACTGTTTGATCGTTATTGGTCTCTCTCTATGCATGGTTTTGAACAATTTTAATTTCTTAATTTGGTTATGTAGAGAAACACTTATTTGGAGCAGCTGGTACTAGATATGCAGAGTAGACAATCTGGATTAATGGGTGTCAGTGGGAACTCTCAATGGAGATATGAATCTGGTAATAATTGTTTAAAATTTCAAATGACGTATCATCACCTCATAAGACCTGTTTTGATTTCAT
>Ga0099826_10002565_pt1 | contig 11822 bp, 8 predicted proteins | sample Mtrugardesep15_FD_76830 | JGI IMG/M metagenome (GOLD analysis project Ga0099826, IMG submission 76830) | Root nodule microbial communities of legume samples collected from California, USA - M. trunc garden sep15 | ecosystem: Host-associated > Plants > Roots > Nodule | place: USA: California...
ACTGGCCCAGTCACTCCATTACTTCAACTGTGACAACAACCATGCCTTTTTCCAGTAATACTTCAAGTTCTCAACAGTCAGCGCAATCGCTTCAGCTTCATAAGCAGCATGGTATGCAACAGCAGCAACCTGCCGCGGCTACTCGAAATAAAGCTTCATCCACCAATACCACTTCTGCCACAAACTTTGCAAACAATGGACCTGTTTTCTCACAAAGCCATGTTCAATGCAATAGTTCTAACCAAACTTCTCACTCGAAGATCACGGGAAGAACCACAAGTTATCATGTTCATCACACACCTAGTACAACAACCAAGACTCCAACCACCAAAAATGATTTGGAGAAAGGAAGATTTTCACAGGGTCGTATGCAAATTTCTTTCGGGGGAGATTACACAACTTCTCTGCCATCCCAAGGGAAACACCAACTCAATAATAGCCAGCCTTCGTATACAACAGCAGCAGGAAATACATTTAATGGGGGCAACTTGAAGCCAAATTTGGAAGGATGGAAAGTTGATTCATCAGTGAACACTTCGCAGTTGCAACAAACCGAGAATTCTTCTGGGAGTGGCCAAAAATCTTCTCCAGTTTGTGGGAGAAATGTTCCATCAATCTTAAGCTCATGTCCCAGCCACCTATCCGAGCTGAAGTAATAGAAATCAAATCGTATCTTGTACCAAGGCAGAAAAAATCAAAGAATTCTCTCCAATTCCACTCAATCTTTTGTAATCAACATATATTCTGGAAGCTGTTGCTGCTACTGCTTTGTGTTCAAACTGCAACTGTTGGGTGTGTTACTGCCCTTGTGGTGGTTCTTCACATTCATCAAGGCCGCGCTTAAATTTGAAGGAGAAGGTCTATGTAGCTTATATCGCACTTGTGGAGCTGGGCCTAGAGTTTTAGTTGTCGTTCTTTACATAGGCAGTAATGATATATGAGAGGTGTAAAGGCAATGTTGATGTGGAATAAGCTGAACTTTAATGAGGCGATAGTATGCATGAATATATGATACCACATTTGCTGGTGGGATTTGACAAAGAAATGGTGGATAATGAAAGGAAGTTGGAATCTATCAGGCCTGCAATTTTGAAAAAGCAGGCACCAGTTGCTATACTGTCATATTTCTTGGTTGATTAGCTTCTTGTAGGCTTCAACATTCTCGTGGGATCTAATTAATTTGACATAGAAAAGCAATTCTGTTAGTAATATGTATATATGATTTTTTGTCTCCCTGATGAGATGTACTTATATTAATTCATTAATGAAAAAGTTGCAATTATTTCTTTCATTTTTAATTTCAGATATTCTGAAATTTAATTTAACATAATAACATATTTAACGTTTTTTTTGTCAAAAAAAACAAACATATTTAACGTTTTCATATGAACAATCCAGATTGGACGAGGTGTGCTTTTGTGTGATGAAGCGCACATGAAGTCCCTTTTCTCGCTTTGAACGGAGAGGGTAATCGATTAATGAGATATCCATATATTAGGATTCACGTGATTGACACAATATTCGTATTTGAATGGGTATACATAATTTCATATTACTCATCTATTAACAATCAAACAAATGTATGACATAAATAGTTTCAAATCATTCGTATATATTCATACAATTTAACGAGTAGACATAACAGGCAGAAATCATACAACATGATCATATTAATTGTTGGAACTTTAGCTGTATAGCCAATGGATCATAGATACAAATTATAGCATATTCGCAATAACAACAACAAAGATAGATCGTTGAAAGATGTACCTTTTAAAATTTGAGAGATTGTCCATGAGAGCAAGCATGAGAGGAGTGACTACTCGCATCGTTGTTTAGTTTTACATTTAGGTTTTCGCCTTATGCATCATCGTGCTTAATTGTCTAATGGATGACCTTTAAATAGTTAAACGATTGAGGGTAAAATCTCTCACTGAGCTTAACTAAATGGTCCAACACATTGTCCATTTAGAAATAATAATCAAATTAAACTACTCATTTATTAATAATTAGTATTTAATAACAATTGACCATAATTTAATATTAATAATGTTTAATATTCAATTTTGTCAATTCATACTTGATTAATTAAAATGATTATTCCAACATATACGTCTTCCCTTAAAAGATAAATTTGGTTTAATCATGGGAATGAGGACACATGGTTTGCTTAAGGGATTGGGATGGTTTTGAGTTTGGGAGCAAAAAATCGTTACAACAAAAAAGAATGAATTTGCAAACAAACTCAAATAATTTAATTTTTTTTGTTGGGAAACAAAGGGGCCTAAGCTCAAAAGAAGAAAAAACTAAACAGTAACAACTCCAGGGGTCGCTATCCCCATAACATCAGCTAGCATCAATAAATTAAACCTAGCGGGGCACACCTCATACACCTGCAAACCAAGGCCATGATTGCACCCCATATTTGCAAGTGCGTCTGCACATGCATTTGCCTCGCGATAAGAATGACACACCTTAATTTCCCACTCCAAAGTCAACAATCTACGGATTCCTTGGATGAGTCATCAACCAACAAGACTCCCATCCTTCCCAAACTACAATGTATGCCCTACCACACTTGAGTCAACATGTAGCTCCACCTTTGAGATCCTCCATCTCTAGCAATTTGAAGACCATTGAGGATTCCCCAAAGTTCAGCTATATACGTACTACATCGACGCAAATTTCAAGAGAAATCGCCAAGCCACTTTCCATCTTGATTGCGAAACAAGCCCCCACTACCAGCTACAATATTTATTCTACTAGCCCTATTTGTGTTCAGCCTAATCCAACCCACTTCCGGCTTTTTCCATAAGACATCAATTTCCATCTTCTGCCTGACATTACCACCAATTGCACTAACATCAGCTTGACGATACTGCTGCACCCAACCCAAAATACTCTGCCAAGAATGACTAGGCCGAACCTGCTCCTCTCCATGAGATTCACGGTTACGCCAGTTCCAAAGGAAATGATAGCTACCCACCCATACACATCCCCAATGTGATGTCGAGTCATTTCCAAGCTCATGATACAAATTCATGGTAATCCACTCTTGCAAATCAAGCATGTAGAAAGATTCACGTGCTTCGCTTTTTAATAAATTACACCAGACCCCTTTTGCTAGAGGGCAATCACACAACACATGCAGGACATCTTAACAACATCAAAGCAATGTCGACACCAAGGCTCTCTGATATGCATTTTACTCTTGTAGTAATTAGTAATTAAACGATCATGTCGAACCAACCAAATAAATGTTCGAATTCTCTCCGGAACTTTTAATCTTCAAATACTCATCCACATAGTATCCCAACTATCATCATTGAATCTACATAACAACATGTAAGCTGAGGCAATAGAAAATCATCCATCAGCAAATCCACTCCAGACCCTTCTATCTATATCACTACCATTATTAGGCGGAATCACATCATACAATTTACTAATAATATTACTGGGTAACCATATGCTCAACATATCAATATTCCAACAACCTCAATCATCCACAAGATCACTCACCATCATATTTTTCATAATGTCCGGCACTACAATGCCAAACTCCTCAATCGACTGCCCTTGGTGAAGCCATTAGTCTTTCCAAGCATGAACTGAGCTCCCATTTCCAATGCCCCAAAATTCATACAAATCAAAACTATTCCAAATAGTAACCAAGTTTTTCCACAAACAAAATCTTGGCTTTTCGCAATTACACACTCAAAATTTGGGTGGTCTCTCCCATATTTGCCTCGCATCACATCAATCCACAGAGCCTCCTCACCACTACAGATAGCCCAACCTAACTTCATTAAACATGTTTTATTCATATGAACTAGTCTCCTAATACCCAATCCTCCATGAGTTTTTGGCAAAGTAACATCATCCCGATTTACCGCATGATATTTGCGATCACCCTCCTCATCACCCTAAAACTCAAATAATTTAGATTAATACTAGTATACATCGACAACATGTCTACAAATGTATGATTAAAAAAAGTGTATTGTTAACGAGTGTCCCAGGACACTCCTTAAACAATCCAAAATAAACAATTATTCTTTATAAAAGTCAAATATTTTGATTTCGCTTTAAAAAAAACCCTACAAATGTGAAAATACCTACAAATACGATGAAATCAAATTGTGTTGGAATATCCATGTTTTTTAAGTAGTAAAGTTGACAAGATGATCCAAAAATCATTGATCTAACATGCACCAGATCAAATATAATCTGTCAAAAGAGCCGACGACAAAACCCCTCCGTATCTGGTCCATACATACAGTATAACACAAAATTTGTATTTGGATTGAAATTTTACAACATTTAATTGAAAACACCAAAAGAAAAGAAGAGAAAGAGAGAGGGAGAATAACATGGCGACGAGTACGACGAGCAGCAACAGCACCCCACCATACAAACCTTACCGCCACCACAAAACCCTAACAACCCACACACGCGCCGTTTCTTGCGTCAAATTCTCCAACGACGGAAACCTCCTCGCTTCTGCTTCCCTCGACAAAACCCTAATCATCTACTCCTCCACCACTCTCTCTCTCCTCCATCGCCTCACCGGCCACTCCGAAGGCATCAACGATATCGCCTGGTCCTCCGATTCCCACTACATCTGCTCCGCCTCCGACGACAAAACCCTCCGTATCTGGGACGCTAACACCGGCGACTGCGTCAAAACGCTTCGTGGCCACGCACACAATGTTTTCTGCGTCAATTTTAATCCACAATCCAATTACATTGTTTCGGGTTCGTTTGATGAGACGGTTAGGGTTTGGGAAGTGAAGACTGGGAAGTCTGTTCATGTTATTAAAGCTCATGATATGCCTGTTACTTCGGTTGATTTTAATCGCGACGGTTCGCTTATTGTTTCGGGGAGTCATGATGGGTCTTGTAAGATTTGGGATACCAATTCAGGTGCATTGTTGAAGACTTTGATTGATGATAAGGTTCCTGCTGTTTCGTTTGCAAAATTTTCGCCTAATGGGAAATTTATACTTGTTGCTACTCTTAATGATACACTTGTGAGTTCTCTGTTTCTTTCTGAGATTTATATGATGGATTTTAGTTTGTGCTTTTAAACTTTTACTTCATATAGATTGGAAATTTAGAAAATTTGTGGAATTTGTTGAAAACAAGCAAAGGGAAAATAAACGAGTTTGATCATTCTATTGTAATGCGTGTTTCTGAATGGAATGGAATTTATTTTTCCTTAGATAAGCGATTGGTAGGTATGATGTTTTGATTAACAACTTAATTAAGCTCTTATTGTAGAAGAGCTTCTATGTAAGTTGTTTCTTCAATTGAATAGAGAACGAGGATAAACTCCTATTAACTACGTGTAAGTGCTATACACAATGAGCTTCTATGTTTGGCAGAATCATGCAGTGAGTTTGGTTTTTTAGAAGCTATACTCAGCGAGCCGCTGTAAATTTGCAGAAACATACATGCTTTTGCCTAATCCTGGCAGCTCACCGTGATTTTGACAAATGCACCATCATTCCAAACACACTTGTTTCTGAGTTATTTTGGGAGCTGGATATTTAGTTATTCTTATAAGCTCTTCCAAAAGTACATAAGATGAGCCTAAAGCAGCTCTTTCAGACATGTCATTAGTCACAAATCCTACCAACATTTTGTGGGTTGGAAACTATGATCTTGTCTAAGGCTTCGTTGTGATTGATGCAATGGTTTGTTTCTGTATTTTTGGTGTATTTTTACTAGCAATGTTAGTTTGGTTGTTGTGGGTTTTCTTTGATAATTTCCTTAACAATATGAAATATGCTGATGCAGAAACTATGGAACTATGCAGCTGGGAGGTCTTTGAAAATGTATTCAGGCCATGTGAATAGAGTGTACTGCTTAACTTCCACATTCTCTGTGACAAATGGGAGATATATTGTCAGTGGTTCAGAAGATCGTTGCCTTTATTTGTGGGATCTTCAACAGAAAAACATGATTCAGAAACTTGAAGGCCATACAGATACTGTAATATCAGTTACCTGTCATCCAACAGAGAACAAAATTGCTTCTGCTGGTCTTGATGGCGATAGAACTGTGAGGATTTGGGTACAAGATTCTTGAATGATAGCAATATGGCATACAATCTGAGGTTGTCCCCAGTTAATATGCTTCTTTTTTTAGAGTTGATGCATTATAGGGGTACGATTGTTACAACACCATACATTCTTAATTAGAACTTACATTATTTGCATTTGAGTGTCCCGTAATTATTACTTTAGAAAATAACACTGCACCAAAATGAATTTGGCATTGATGCAGTGCAAGTAGTTATGCAACAATTGACAGATATGGTCTGTTTCAGACTCAAAAGTCCTGATCTGCAATAAACAGAAGGTTAAAAATAATTTCATTTTTTTTCCATTGAGATCTGATGCACAGAAAACTAACATGATTAAAAATTAATTCATTTTCATCAAACTAGGTATAGGTTGCATCAGTGACAGAAAAAACCAGTGACACGAAATAGCAAAATCAAACAGACATTTCATCCCTCAAACTTTCTCATGACAAAGAGAATAGACCAAATTACAGATCCAAATTTATTCTACTTTATTTATATCTTAATAATAACAAAATCCAGTACAAGAAAAAATTTCAAATACCGAAAGGAAAAGAAAATTAAACAGAAAAGTGATCTCATTATTGTTTAATCGCACTTTTAGCTCTCAAGTATCGTGAACGTGTGATTTTGGTCCGCAATCTTTTTTAAAGTGATTTTGCCCCTTTTTTTTTCTTCTTCCTTTTATCTCCGTTTTGAGCGGAATAGAATATAATAGAATGAAGAGAAACTGAATCGAATATAAATTATATTTAATGATGTGACAACATTTGCGTTACATGATTTGGAAAGTGGCCTGAAAGAGAAAAAAACAAGCATGAGAAAAGAGACAACTTTTAGCATATGATAAGAAACGGGAAAGAATGCATTTGAATTTTCGTTCTTCTTGTCAAAAGACATGGTCATCTCAACACAAGAAAATGTGGAGACATATTAAACATAAAAATAAATTGAAAAAACACGAACATATTCGCTAAGCCTGAAAGTAATCCTGCTCATTTTAAATTGAAACTAGGGCAAAAAATTATGGTTTGAGTAAAAAATAGCCACTCATAAGAGACATACACTCTTCTATATTTAGATTGCCATAAGGTCCTTGTAAGTTCGCATAAAATCCAGAAGCACGAAGAAATTTCACATTGAAGTCTCATTTCTCATCTTCGTGGATTTGTGAATTGATGAAATCGTTGAGGCATTGAAAGAACGTATTTGAGAGGAATAGGTAAAATAGGGATAAAAGGGTAATATGTTAATTGTGAAAGGAAAATCGAAGGCGTTATGCTCGGCAATATTCAACAATCGAAACAATAAGACCATTATATTTCATTTTACTCCATTCATTTTTTTTCCTTCAAATCCAAACAATGTAATCTAATTATTAAGCACTTCATTTCTTTCCATTCAATCAAATACCATCAATCCAAACATAGTTGTTGTGATTTGGTAATTCCCTCCTTTTTTTCTTTCAAATTTATGTTCATATGACCTTTGTTGTTGACATGAAACCCAACTCTCGTAGTCAATATAACTTTTATATGGAATTAAAGATTAAAAACTAACAAAAAAATCGCTAAAAGTTTGAAACTAATTATTGATTTCATTCACTCTCAATTGTACAAGTTGAATTTTGCAATTTTTTTAAAAAATATGAGAAAAAAAAAAATCATGTTGGCTATGAAAATTAAGTGTGACGTCGATAGCCTGTTATAGTTTGACCCCCCTGCCCTAGGGTACTCGCTACACCATTAGAAACAATGATGGTTTCATGCTCTTTGCACCAATCATTAAAGAGGAAAATTTGATGATATTGCATGATTTAACAAGAAGAGGTTTAATGCAAGGGTTCAAACTATAACAAGGACAAGGATTTGATTAAGATATTTGATTTATACTATATCACAATAGAAAATTTAAAAAAACCAAGGCAGAGAAGCAACCACAAAAAATTAAGATGAATTAAGAGACTTGGATTAATACATACCTCAAATTGAATATCGTTTTTTTTTGTAAAAGAGAGTAAGAATGAGAGGAGAATGGAAGAATTGATCCCTTGTACGAATGATAAGTTCGAAAGGCAGGTCTTATTATCATGAAAAGTTGAAAACATTATCTAGAGACATTGTTTATTGGACTTGTTTGGTTCTTACGAATTATGCTCTGTTGTTTCCAACGATTTTATGTAATACTATGTACTTTAAGTCTTTTATGTCCTTAGTGCCTAAAAATTGGCATGCAATCCTAGCTTTCCTCGTTATTTTATCATTGTAAACACTTCAAAAACTCTTTCATTTTGTTCTTGCATTCTAAATAGAATTCTAATTTATATTTTACTTTTATTTTTGTTTAACTTCATCACTATGGTGAGTGAGTAGTTCCGCTCATGTCTTGAAATTATATAAATTAATTCAATGATGGACTTTACATAATTCTAATTCCTTCTTTTATTATGGAACTTCAAGGTTCTAATCGAGTCTTGTTGCTTTTAAGAAATATATAGGCATCAATCAAGTATCGAATGATGAAGGTTGGTGATGTGCTTATAAGATTAGACAAGGACTTTGAAACATGATAATAGTCTAAAAGTCTTAGAGGTGATATAGGATAAAAGAACTTAATGGATTCTAACAATATAGAAACCATGCGAATATGAGGTTGCACATATTGGTTTAGATTACACTTTTGCATCCTTAAAAAAAGAGAGGATATTATGTACCTTATAATTACCCCACCATTAGACTTTGATTTTCATTAACATCAGGGGGGGATTAAGACTTTGTCGTTCATCATTGTTATGAAATCTAATAATTTCAAGCCTCTTTCATAAAAGTACATATTTTCCAAACACAATCAAACTATCAACTCCTCAAACATTCAAACTATGTTGGCTATACATATTAGAGAAAAATACTTTGGATACTCACAAGAGATAGTCTACTGGCAATGACCATGTGGTGAACCCCTATAAAATATGACGTTATCTTCTCTGCTTTAATCTCTCGGGTTTTTAGTAATTTAGTTCATTTTACTTTATGCTCGTTGAATAAAAAAATTTGATTTTCTTTGAGATTTTTTTTTTAACCTTAATAAACAAAAGAATCTTGTTCAAATTCTGAACCTTAATAAACTCAAGAATCTTAATCAAAGATTCATCTTTTCTAAAATGGATTTTTAAATCTCATTAAAGAAAAACATATATTTTATTTGTCTACTTTGTCAATTATGCAAATTTTGTGTATAAAATATGATGAACAAATTTTTTATCTTTCGTATTAATTGTTTTATCTTGATACAAAAATGTTGGTAAATTTTTGTGCAGGGTTTCACAAATTATCTTTATTGGATCGATTTTCAAAATCAAATTTCAAAACCCACAATTGAATCAATTCACAAACAAAGACATATAAAGAGATAAGAGATAAATATGATATTTATAGCGTTTCCCCCACACCGTTCTCGTTAGTGGGGTACATCCACTTCCAATGACAAATCTTCAAAACAATTTTTATTGATTATTGAACATCAAATTTTTACACCAATATTGCTCTTTGAGATTTGAGAATTCAGCAGTCGAAACCCAAATTTTCGACAATTTTTGGGGTTGCACATGAACCTTGGCACCCAAGATTCAAATCTTTCCCGGTAACCACTCATGTGCAACCAATCTGATGGGCCTGATCAATCAGAGAGTCTCCCAAATCTTCTCATGGCCCGCTTCCAAAATCTTATTGGGTCTCCTTCGATCTAAAAAACTCGACCTTTGATCCTTCGATGATTGTTGACATGCCGTCAATTGATCATTGAGATGTTGGATGAGGAAACCCCACAATAACCTTAATTAGAGGCGAAAAATCATCTATTCCATTTAGGTTTCAACTACCCCTAATTGAAAAACCCTAGAATATCACAATCTACGTACAAATAAATCCTATCTATGTAGCTCACAATGTCTCGATATTCACAATCAATATCCAAGAGTATAAAACAGAAGAAGAAGAAGATTTAAGAGATTTGATTGTGAAAAATTCATGTCAAGAGTTTCTAAAGAATACAGGAAGGTTTGTGAAAAAAAAAAATCATGTTTTGAGAAGTGGTGAGATGTTTGACTTATATATGTATTGAAAATATGTGAGAAAGTGAAGTTAAAAATATGATGTTAAAAATACGAGTGAAACGGTTCACTCGTAAAAGTGAAACGATTCACTTTTTGAAAGCACTAAAAATCACATTTTTGAAAGCCAAGTGAAACAATTCATTATTTTTCTCTGGAGAGTGAAACGTTTCACATTGATAAGTAAAATGATTAACTTTTTGAAAATATAAAAAATCACAATTTTGAAAGTCAAATGAAACAATTCACCTAAACAAAAATATGCATATTTTAAAAACCAACTAATGTATGAACACAAGGTTTAAACCAATGTCTAAGTGATACATGTTCATAAAGATCCACTCTATAAGTTTGATATTAAAGCTTCAACATGTAGCATCTACAAACTCACCACAAATCTAAACACACAACTTAAATAAAAAATAATAATACCGCCTTCTGCTTTTTATCAAAATACTATTCACTATATGCAAAATTCCATCTATCTTATCTTTCATTTAAATAAAAAAAATACCCGCCTTCCACTTTAGATTAAAATACTATTCACTATATCTTATCTTTCATAATAGAGTTCTAATTAGCCCATCAACAAGAAAAATTACCCATTTTCTTAAATATAAAATTTAAAATTATAATAAAACCAAACCAAAAGAGTGATTTTTCATACAATACATTAAAATATATCTAATCAACTTTTTACTATTGGAAAGCCATAAAACATTCAAATTCAAATTTATTAAATTAAATGCCTCACTCTTTTATAGAATATTGTTTTGTCTTAACTAAACATAATCATTATTGTTTAAATTCAAACCAAAGTAATGTTGAAGATTTACTAATTTTTTTGACACATGTTAAAGATTGATTTACTCGAGCATAGATCATGAATAAATATTTTCCACGTAATTACCTAAAAAGAAAAGAAAAAGAAAAAGAAAAGAAAAGAAGAAGAAATCTCGTCTCGTAGTATATAATAAAATCTGAAGTCACACGGTTTCTCTTCAAATTCTCTAAACCTTGTTTTTCTGTCTCTTCGTTTTCCCGAAACCACAATCTTCGAATAATGCGCTCGGTTTTCTAGGTTTCGTTGATTTCTCTGTAACCGGTTTCACATTGGTAAGTTATGAAACCTTTTACTAATGTTTTTTGTTTGATTTTGATCTGGTTATTTTAATCGATTTTTTTTTCTAAGTTTTTTTTTGTGTTTTTTTTTTGTTATAGATATGATGATGGTGTGTTTGATGTGAAATCTTGTACGGGAATTTGGTTTGTGTGAAGTGTAATTTTTAACTGTTAAGGTTTTTGAAGTTGAGAATTGAATGGGTTATCTGTGTTTTTGTTTTTTGTTTAGGTTTGTTTAAGGTTTGTGTTGTTTGTAGAGTTAGGGTTTTGTTAGAAATGAGAGAAGGGTTGAGATCTCAAACTCCGGCGAAGAAGGGTTCTGGTGGTGGAAAAGTTGTTAGGAAGAAAAGGGTTCGTGTGAAAAATGAGGATTTGGTTTCGGGTTTAGAGGGTTTAGTGGAACCTACTGAATTGAATGAGAAGGGTGAAGTTGAGGGATTAGTTTTGGGTGATGAGGGTTCTGGTGATGGGGGAGTTGTTCAAAAGAAAAGGGCACGTGTG
>Ga0099826_10002566_pt1 | contig 11819 bp, 9 predicted proteins | sample Mtrugardesep15_FD_76830 | JGI IMG/M metagenome (GOLD analysis project Ga0099826, IMG submission 76830) | Root nodule microbial communities of legume samples collected from California, USA - M. trunc garden sep15 | ecosystem: Host-associated > Plants > Roots > Nodule | place: USA: California...
CTAAAACTAACTATTTTTATAGCCATTTATCATGTGAAGTTTATCCTGTTTTTGGTTGAAATGGAGGGTTGTTGATGGATACATATCTTTATATCTAAGCAGAGTATGATGCTGAAAATCCAAAACTCACCACTCAATGCGGCCATGACTTTCACCTTGCTTGCATTCTGGAATGGATGGAAAGAAGTGAAACTTGCCCTGTTTGTGATCAGGTTTCTCCCACTCATTCCCTATTTCCCATTTTATCTTTAGATATTTGTAAAGATATCATTACGAATGAGATATTTATAAATCCGTCTTTTATTGGTGCAGGTTACGGTTTTCACCACTCCCATTGAATAGTACATATTGATATTAACATGAGAGCTTACATATACTGCGTGATAGTTTTTGAGGCCAGGTTACAAATTTTGTCTTTTCCAACTAGTCTGGAAAACTGAGCATATGGCTGTTTTTGAATGTTTGGTTTTCTGCATTTTACTGGGGTTTATTCCATTTTCCATGCAGATCTAGAGTCTCTTGTGTTGGTTTCAGGAAATTACTAAATGAGTAGAATTTTCACATTGTATAGTTTACCGATTGCTTAAACTGATATAAAGATACTACATAAGATGCATTGCGTAGATTTAATTAGAGACGTGTTTTTGCAAAACAGAACGGTCAATATGATTTTTCATTCTTCCCTTGTTCTGATTGACTTTAAAGACATTTGTTGAGGAATGATGACATGGCCTCACTTTTGTTGTGTGGCTTTAATCGTTTATATTGAAATGATATGGTTTGATTATAAACATTGGACATAATATGATCATATGAATGATAGATGCAATGTGTTTGGTCGAAAACGAATGATAACAGCTTTGTCCCAATACTGAGTTTCACAAGGTGACATTTGGATTTGGATTCTGTAAATTCAGATAAACCTGCCTTCTCTACAGTTCACAACCTTCATATAATCAACAGATATATAATTTGTCACGCCAAGTTTTAATTATTCTCCCAAAAAACTGAGTCACTTATGCAATGCGATCCCTAATTATTCCAGAAATCGATAGAGAAGAGGCAAACCTCTAACTGGACGGGGAAGCTTAGTAACCCAACGGTGATGGAGGTGTGCTAGTGCTGCGCACAGCAATTATGGTACTTGGTGATCCAAAGGTGAAGATTATTATCCGACAGCAATGGAAAACATGACTCCTTGTCACATAACAAGGCTAACTACAGTTGTGGTGCCGACATGGCAGGATAATCTTCATCCTTATGCTGGTGCAAGCATCACGATTTCTTTTTCTGCTACCAATGCAGCGGAAAGCCATATAGTGATGTTCCATTGTGTTATACACTTTACCTTCTACTCCACATGGCACATTGTTGCTGCGTTTTTAATTGCGCATACTGATATTCATTGTAAGGTAGAGCTTATTAGAAAGCATATTGATTGATAAAAGCTAGTAATTTAATTGTGCATACTGATATTCATTCATAAGGTAAAAGCTTATTAGAAGGCATATTGATTGATAAAATGTGTGTGCACAATAGTTCTATTTATAAAACTCAATCACCTCAATTAATTGAGTAACTAACTTCCAACTTATTCCTCCCCTCAAAAAAAGATACGCCAACTTAGTTCTTTTTTTTTTGAAGAATCCAACTTAGTTCTTTTTTTTTTGAAGAATCCAACTTAGTTCTTATTGACTAACTAGTAACAAATTCTAACTATCTTAACATGCATCTTGATAGTGAGAGTGATATTCTCATGAGTTAAGGTACATCATCTTCACATGTAACTATTTCAACTAGCTGAATCAGGACTTTCAATAATCCTATTTTTTTAGCACTTTCTCTTATTCCTAGCTGAATCAGGACTTTCAACAGTCCAATATAAAACTGATTGATTCCTCCTTTGACAATTCATATTCAGCGTATGTGGTTCTTTAAAGCAAATTAAGCTTGTGTTTGGTTTTGTGGTGGGGAGAATTAATTAATTTTGACAAAATTGATTATGTAGAATGAATTTTGGTAAAAAATAATTATGACCAAAAGTGACTTATGTTTTCCCTCGAAGAAAAAAAAAGTGACTTATGTTTGGGATACATTTACGTAAAAATAAGTTGAAATATAAATTTATGTGTTAGTCAATTCTAAAACCAAAAGCTATAAATTCTAGTTCAGTAGAATCAATTTCAGAGACATACTCAATTCTACTTGATGACAATCAAACATCATAATCAATTTTACTTTAGAATCAATTCTGATCCCTCTAAAAGTAAAACCAAACATACATTAAATTGATTGATCATATGGCGTTCAAGTCATAAGTATACTGCAACTCACTAGTTTTACCAAGTGTGGGATTGTGAGAATTCGTTGATCTTATGTGGACCATCTGAACATGATGCTTTCGTCTCCTTTTCAACTATTTGTTCTCTCATGGTGTGTGTTGCAACTTGCAACTGCTGCTTGTTTCATCCCACTACCTTAAATCATCTGAGAGGCTCATAGCATTCAACAACCTCAAAAATCCACTATTAACAACACTTTTTTTGAACATTCTTTTTAATTAAGGTAAGCATGGTTCGATTTAGGATGAAAACCGAATTGAACCGAACTGTGTGTTAAATTTAAAATAACTGATGTGAACCAAACTGTTTCGAGCCGAACATAACTGTTGTTATCGGTACAGTTGAAACAATATAAAAAAAACGAAATCAAATTTTATTTACCGAACTGAACTGTTATCGAACTGAGCCAAATTGTTCCGAATTGAACATAATTGTTTTGAATCGAACCGAATTGTTTTAGTTCAGTTTCATAATTGTTAGTAATGGTTTAGTATTTTTATAGTTTGGTTTGGTTTGGTTTTTATGATTTTTTTGCCCATCTCTACTTTTTAACACCCAATCTTTTATTGGTTTAAATCATCGTGGATCTACATTTTAAAAATAGAACTCACACAAAGTGATGAGACATACATTGAATCTATCAAATAAAAAAGTGAATGTTAAAGTGTGTTAAATAATTACTGACATTCCTCAAACAACCACATGATCTCCACCTCCACCGCTCTAGTATTTTTCTCCTTCTCCCCACATAATTCTACTATAAGTATGTGTTATCATGTGTTTGATACATACGTTATAACATTATTTATTTTTAAGAAGAAAAAAATATGATAACATTACTCAATCATATATGTTTTTGACAGAGATGCACATTTTTTAACTTAATTTTTCATATATTTGAATTCTATAAATAAACAAAAAAAATACAAGTAGTTGTTAATACAGATTACATACCTCGTGATCACGTGAAAGAGCTGGATACATGTCATGTTTAAATGAAAAGATTACCCTTCCGAAACAGATACACATTTTTTTATTTTATTTTTGACAGTGACACCCATTTTTTAAATTATTTTTATATATTTTAATTCTATAAATTAACAATAAAAATACAAGTAACTAACAATACAAATTTTAATTTTTAATAAAAAACTTTTTTCTCTTTCTCTCTCTTCTCTCATTCTCAAACCCTAGCCGTCAACTCTTTCTTTTTCTTGTCTACCGAAGAGGGATGATTTAGGGTCAATTTTGACCCAAAATCACTAGTTGTTTTTCCTTCTATCCTAAGTAAACAAATGATTTCCACATATTTTCAGTTTTTTTCGTTTGTTTTTGTGATTTCGTCATCACGACTCTATTTGTTTTGATTTTATGTTTTTGTGAGGTGTGTTTTTGATTTTCCGTCTTAGCGCGGTGTTTGTTTGATTCAAGTTCAAATATTAGCTTTGAGCAGTGCAGATCCAATCAATGATTTTTGCATCGTCAACGTTGCAGATCCAGAAACATGGTTATTTAGAGACTTTAATATAGTCATATTTGTACTTTGTTGTTGGATGCTTGTGACTTTGTTATTCATCCTTTTTGTTTTTATTGAAGTACCCTATCATGAATATCGTTTATTTGTGGAAAAAAAAATACATACAAGTAACCAAATAAAAAAATTGTTGAAAGGAAACCATTAAACGATTTTTTTAAGGCAAATCTGTAAATAATTTTTCTTTTTAAGAACAGTAAATGATTTTTAAAAATACTATAGTTTATGGTTCTGATTTTTTTTTTACTGGTATTATTTGCTGTGGTATGTATTTTCTTTTCTCGATTTGGTAGCGGATTACAAGAATTTAGGTTTGGAGATTCAGCTGGAGTGGAGTAATCTCCACGCATGCGATTTTTGTGCTATTTTTCCGTTTTTTCTTTTTTTAATTTAATTTCTGATTCCTTTTTTATTTGATCAAATAATTTGTGATATTCTTTCGAGAAATAAAATATCAAATAAAAATTAGATATGATTAAATGTTTGTTATAATTCTCTATGTGATCCTTGCTAAAAAGATTTAAATTTAGATTTGTAACCATCCCCCTCTCTCCCGTGTTTGTAGGGCAAAGAAATATATATATATATATATATATATCATGAAGGTGAAAATATGCGTCCAATTCCAATAGTTAATTTTGGTTGCTGGAGATTACTGATACGATATGGGCGGTTGTTGCTGTTGTGCTTTTCGGGAGACTGAATCCACCGAACCACCTGCTCACTACTATGTAACTATCCTTCCTTTTCATAACATTAATTTCATCATTTTCCTTTGTTTTTTAGAAGTATTTTCTATACTTTTAATGATAAACTAACACACTACGAAACACAAATATACAACAAAACATTGACAAACCAACAAATGATAATAATTTTTTTTTTTTTTTAAACGTCATAGTTGAACGTAATCACATATGTTGATGTCAAACATCGTCACACGTTGGACACGAGCCATGTCTTTGATTGGAAGTGTTTGAACATGCATAACTTTCAATAGATAGATAGATAATTAAATACGGATCCTGCTCATCCTATATTGACACAAGCTTAAATCTGTTGTTGATGTGAGCACCTTAGTGATGAGTAATTTGAAAATATCTTGTTAGTGTTCTGTAAACAATAAAACTTGTTGTGACTTTGGTGTACCTATGAGAATCAACTCACCTAGATTTTTATTAATAAAAAAGAAATAAATTGATGTCAAATTGTCAATGCTTAGGATTAATTTGATCTACTTCTAACAATGTGTTCATGACTACTTTATGTTTCTTCTTTCACACCAGGATGTTCCTTCTGCTTTCTCCGAAAGGCTCTTGGTTGATGACAATCTAGATACTTATAAACCACCTCCTGTTCCTCTCCCTTTCAATGTGACATCAAGTAGCACTCAAATTGCACCTGTGGTTCAAGAAATTTGCTGTGACAAGAACAATAAATCCTTGCTTTCTATAAATTTAGTTGAAGAAGAGGATACATGCCCAATATGTTTAGAAGGTGATGTAGCCACAGCTTCTTTATTAATTTCTAAAACTAACTATATTTATAGCCATTTATCATGTGAAGTTTATCCTGTTTTTGGTTGAAGTGGAGGGTTGTTGATGGATACATATTTTTATATCTAACAGAATATGATGCTGAAAATCCAAAACTCACCACTCAATGTGGCCATGACTTTCACCTTGCTTGCATTCTGGAATGGATGGAAAGAAGTGCAACTTGCCCTGTTTGTGATCAGGTTTCTCCCACTCATTCCCTATTTCCCATTTTATATTTAGATATTTGTAAAGATATCATTACGAATGAGATTTTTATATAAATCCGTCTTTCTTCGGTGCAGGTTACGGTTTTCAGCACTCCCATTGATTAGTACATGTCATTGATATCAACATAAGAGTTTAAATATTTTTTGAGGCCAGGTTACAAATTTTGTTTTTCCAACCCGTCTGGACTGGAAAACTGAGCATATGACTGTTTTTGTTTTCTGCATTTTATGGAGTTTATTACATTTTCCATGCATAGTCTTTTGTGTCGGTTTCAGGAAATCAAATGAGTAGAATTTTCATATTGTATAGTTTTCCGATTGCAACGTTACTAGGAGTACATAAGATGCATTGCATAGATTTAAGTTTAATTAGAGACGTTTTTTTTTTTTTAGGGAAAATTTAATTAGAGACATGTTTTTGAAACACACAACAATCAATATGAAATTTTTTTTTTTCCCTTATTCTGATTGGTTTTATAGACATTTGTCGAAGAACGATTGCATGCCCTCTTTTTCTTTTTTTGTCTTTCATCACTTGAATTGAAATGACGTGGTTATGATTATAAACACTTGACATAATACGATCACATGAATGATACATACATTGTGTATGGTCGATATTACACAACAATAGTGATTTAGATAGCTTAGACACCAAGTAACTAAGTTTAGTTTAGTTATAGCTTAGATTAGCTGATGTTAATCCACCTTTGGTATTGTATGGCATCAACTACCTATAAATACTCATTGTAATCACTCAATACAATTCTATTTTTATTATTCGTAATATGGTATCAGAGTCTGGTTAGATTATTATAGTATCAGTTTTTTTTGCTTTCTCTTTCATGAGAAAGGTAGTTACGATCCATAACCGTTTCCACCATTGATGCTTGTTCATCAAGCTTTTCCATTTTTCGTTTTTCCATGTTTTCTTGAAGATTCCTTGTGATTCTTCTTCGATTCTTCTTGTTTCATTCTCAATCATTGAGATTCTTCTGATCCTTCTTTTCGCAAGTTTTTGCGTTTCTTGATTTGAAGATCTTCATCTTCTTCCTCTGTTTTCTTGCGTCATGGTGACATTTGGATTTGGATTCTGTAAATTCAGATAAACCTGTCTTCTCTATAGTTGAACAACCTTCTTCAATTCAAAGGGATATAAAATGAAATGTTTTTACACTGATTGATTCCTCCTTTAACTATTCATATTCGAAGTATGCGGTTCTTTAAAGTAAATAAGCTGGACTATAAGTGAGCATAAGGCTTATAGTACACAACTTTTATCAAGCGTGGGATTGAGAGACTCCATGTTTTTTATCCGTTAGTGCATCGGTTAGTCTTGCCATGTCTCCACATTGGACTGATAGTAATATAGCAACCACACGAGTGCTTAAAGTTGAATAAAGATGTGGTATGATATGAGCCGGATAACACTTTTTCCATCATCTTTCAAAAACAAAAAAAAACAATTTTCCATCATGTTTTTTATGCACACAAGATAATACATATGATAACATTATTTCATCGTATCATATTTTTGATACACACTTTATAAATAGAGCAATTTGAAAAAAAATTAATGCTATTTTTTTTAGAGAAATAGCATTTTCTTTATAAATATACGACGGTTAACTTACTCCACCTAAAAATATGAAAGAGAAAGTTAGCAAATATACTTTCTCGTGCTTTTGACCGAAAAACTCAAGTTTTTCTTTTTAACTACTTAAATATGAGGGCACCAGTGTAATTTAGTGGTGTGAGATATACCTTTTTTTCTTCTCGATATTTCATATTTCAAGATAATTGATATACCTTTTTAAAGATATACCCTTTATTATTTTGAACCACTATGACGTCGATGCTAGCTTTGCACAAGTAAACGTAATCACTTCATAATAATAGTTTATGTAATCCCAATAAGCATAAGAGCATTATGTGATTGTGTAATTAAATCCCAAAGCTAACCCGATTGTAAGAAAAGAAGATCACAAATTTGAAGTGATTGAAACTTACAACAATAGAAGCGTGAACCAACGTTATTAAATAAGAGAAATCAGTAAAAGATGAAAGTTTGGGGATTGAACAAGAAAATGAGAAATTGCTAAAGATGGGAGTTAGTGATCGAGAGATTATGGCCAAAAAAAATACTTCATCCGTCTCTAAATTTAAAGTTTGTGTATGATTATTAAAGAAATGATTAATTGTGTTGATTTCAATGGTAAAATTAATATTATTTACTAAAATACATTTATTAATTGTAGTTAGTAGAATAGTTAAATTTGATGAAATTTAATAAATAAGGGTATAATAATGGAAAAAATAAATAAATGTTGCATTAGTATTCTAAAGTGACGATTATTTTGAGAAAAATAAAAAATGTTAAAGAGACTATTTTTGTGAGACGGAGGGAGTATACTAGTTCGGTAATGTCATGTAAATTCATTAAAGAAATGTTTATTTAATACGTGATGAGTTTTTAATAAAAATAAATAAATAAGTGAGAGAAAATCAGTCCTCGTGAGCATAACTCAATTGATAGGGACGTGCATTATTATATGTAGAGACCGGGGTTTGAACCCCAGACACCCCACTTATTCACTTTAAAAAAGATGAATTATATCTACTTGGCTACTTGACCAAAAACAGTGAGAGTAAACTTACTAATTTACTCTTTCATATTTTTATATAAGAGCACGTTAAAATCTATGTAAGGATTATCAACGCCCTCTTGTCGAACTCTAGTTCCTGAAGGACTACCGCGAAGTTGAAAACTTTGTCCCAACATAAGAGGTAACATTTCAAGCTGACACAAAGGATGAAACCCTAATCTATTCACTTTTTACCACAATAATAGTAAACACCGAGACCTTGATCACGACATATTGTCAACAAGGTCTCCCCCATAATCCTTAGCAAGAACACTAAGTTTGAGTTACCTGAGACATGACTCGACCTAGATCTATTTAAAGTCAATTTAAAATTACAAATTTTTTTACATCAAAACAATCTTTAAGACATGATCAAATACATCTTTTTATGTTTGATTTTTTTTTTCTGTAGTTCTAAAATGACATAGATTTACTGAATTCCATATTGAAATTATAAAATCTATTAAGTCATTTTTTAAAAATCTTTTATTCTAGAACATATAAGAATTTTATTTGTGAAAATAATCATTTAACACGTGACCAAAAATATTCTCTTAAGTTTGACTTTCGCAACTCTGACTTGATCTAGATCTAAATATATGTAATTTGAAATTACAAAATATTACCGATCATTGCACTTTTATATTATGCTTTTAATATATTACAAGACTTTGTCAATCAATATTGATTTAATTGGTAAGGAGGTTAGTCATACTCCGCATGGGCGTTTGCTCGTCTTTCTGCCACCGTGATGACCTGTTTAGTGAGTAATCTATAAATATCCATGTCAACGCTCTTTAAACTCGAAGACTCATGCATACCCTCATGAGTCTACGAGACCAAGCTTCGAGTCTTTTAAAACATGTAAGAGTTTATATAAAATGATTTTTGAGACCTTACCAAGTACACGCTCATGTGTTTTGATTTATTGTAGTCTTGATTAACCTAGATGTAGGAAAACCCTATTTAAAATTACAAAATCTTAAAAGTTTTATTTTTATTTTGCCTTTTAAAATTTATAAGACTTTGACATGTCAAAATAATATTTTAAGATGTGACTCAATACATCCACCTAAGTTTTATCTAGGAAATGAATTTGCAATAAATGCGTGAAGTAGTTATTCACTTCGATCGTTTGATTTAAAATCGATGTATGAAATGATTTCTATTTGATTTAATGAATCTATAATCTGAACCATCCGATTTTAAAATCAATGACGGAGAATATCTAGAGCACGTAACTTCGTGGTTTCTCAACTACGATGCATCCAGATCTAGTTTGACCTAATCGATTTGGGCTTTATCGGATCGGACCAAAACGGGTCTGCCCCACCCAGACACAAACCCTAGTATTTAGCACACTATAAAGGAACAATAACAACAATTGGTTTTGATGTTTTGATGTCATAATTTTTTTTGTTGGGAGGAGTTCAAAGATATGGAATGAAGGTAAGAGAAACAGCCCGAGAGAACAGAGGGATTTTATTCTCTCAATCTCTCAAACCTCAGTCATTTATTTTCGCGCTGTATTAGGTTTTTTCATCCTTTTGTATGAAAACTCAAATTCAACTATTTTATTTTTCTTCCATTTGCAGCATTGAAATTCAGCACCAGCTAGTACCAACACCGTCATAATCAATTATCCATAATTTTCAGGTTTCAGCTTCGATCTTGTAATTGTGTCTGTCATGAAACCCTTCATTTCATTGTTGTCACCGCCATTTTTGTAATTGTATTAGTTTTCAGCTATAGGTCTTGATTATCAGGTAAATCTGCCAAATGGTCATAACCCTTCATACCCTTTTATCAATTTTGTGTATACTCATTCATCAGTGTATGTAAATGTTATTTCTTTATCAGATTTCACTGTAAATTGTTGTATTGTGTCTGTACCATCAACATATACAAAAGGGCTAGCTAGGATTTTTTTTTTTAGCCTTATTTATTTTTGTGTTCAAATTCAAATTTTTTAAAGCATAGAAACAGAGAGTCAGACGTTCATGGCAAATGGGTCTTTCCTTGATCGTCTAGAAGCTGAATTTCATGGAAACGGCGGTTGTATTGTTGAGTATCGGGCTGATCGTGACAAAGCTAAACAGAAATCTTTGTTTTGTCAAATTTTTTCGGTTTACCTAAAGGAGAATTGTAGTAGAGGCATTGTGAGGCCAATGCCGGTGATGCTTGGTGATGGTCCGTTGCTTGATTTATATCAACTGTTCTCCCTTGTGAAGGAAAAAGGTGGGTATGATGCGGTATCGAGAAAAGGGTTGTGGGATTCTGTGATAATTGAAATGGGTTTTAACCTTCATGTTTTGTCATCGGTTAAATTAGTTTATGAAAAATATCTGAGTGATTTTGAAGGTTGGCTCAGCAAAACATTCGAAGAGAGGAGTTTAAAAAATGGGAATCATGGGTATTTGAATTCATTGCCGATAGATCTAGAAAATGAATTTAGAAGCCTTTTATGCTCAAATCTAAAGGACAACGATGATGATTTTGTCCCGTTAGAATCGAGTAATATCATAAAGCGCATTGATTTTGTTAACCACAAGAGTGATGGTTATTTATTGGACACTAATTACCAAAATATCAAATGGGAGGGTGTCCAAAATGTTGACGGTGATGATATTGATGATGACGAAAAATTCGGCAATGGTGTTAAGGATTATGTAGCTGCCTCTTGTGTGGAAATCTCTGAAAAGGAATTTAATTCTCGCAAACGTAAACGAGAATCGTTATCAGGAATGGTAAACTGGACACGGCATATCGCGAAACATCCGTTTGATACTGTAGCTCCACCATTACCAGAACCATCAAGGTGGAAGGAGTATAAAGGTGGCCAGGAATTTTTTGTTCAGTTGCTGAGGGCAAGGGATGTTCTGTCTGTGAGAAAGCAGGTTGAACCAAATGGTGGATCATCTTCCCAGGTATACTCTCAATGCACATAATCATTTTATACAGGATTTTACACATTGGATTTTTTTTTGTTCCATTTCCTGAACCTGAATGGCTAGTTATCTTTTTATTGTATTTATGATTACCATTACAATGTACTTAATTCTGCATGCGTAATAAATATGTACTCACAAGACATTAGTTTCTTTCCAAAATCTCAGCTTGCTAACTGCTAAAGGTTAACACAATAATAACACACTCCATCCGGTCTCATATATAAGAAAATATTCCTTTTTTAGGTTCATTGATTAATTAATGTATCTAACCTGCATTATAAACCAGATACGTTAATTATTCAATGAATCTAAAAAAAGAAACTTTTCTTTGTATATGAGACCAGAGAGACTACAGGAATTGGATAGCGTTGGCCCAGTCTACAAAATGACCGCTCTCATAGTTACAACTCTAGCCTAGGCACTTACAAAAGAAAGATATCATTGGTCAAACATTAAATAAAAATCCATCTTTATCAACAAGTGAGAAAAAGATTATTTGCATTATGAAATTTCCATTCAGAACTGTAACTGCACTATTGAGCCTGGTCATCAATATCCTACAATACACGTGAGTTGTATATC
>Ga0099826_10002567_pt1 | contig 11816 bp, 5 predicted proteins | sample Mtrugardesep15_FD_76830 | JGI IMG/M metagenome (GOLD analysis project Ga0099826, IMG submission 76830) | Root nodule microbial communities of legume samples collected from California, USA - M. trunc garden sep15 | ecosystem: Host-associated > Plants > Roots > Nodule | place: USA: California...
TACACACCATTTAAAATTATATCGTTTATTTTTAATTTCTTACAGTTACTATTTTTTGCTTGATCAAATAAAAAAAATAACAAATCAATTTGATGAAAGGTAATTCTATTTGTCTCCTTCCTTAAAAAAATAAATATATTTGTCTCTTATTAATGTTGCATTTTATAATTAGTGTCATGAAAATTTAGAAGTTTAATTATCAATTGCCAAGTGGCACAATGCACAAGTGGATAGCCTATTAGAAAAGTAGCATTTAATATAGGTCAATGTAAAACATTTACAATTGTATATAATATAGATAGATATCCCATTTTTGGGTTTTCGCCATTTTCATGCCGATATTATTCATAGATTGTTGTTGATATGTCCCGTTACTAACCTCCGAGATGTTTTGTGAAAAAATTGTATCATGATTGATTTGTTTGCTTGTTAATATTTCTAAATGCAATATCTTCTTCAACTACAGTTTGTGGATGTGATCCCCTGCATACCAATTATCGTATATGGAATGGAAGAGACATAAGCTAGGTTATCCTCCTAAATTGTTGATCATGTAACTTAACCGATCCTTAAACAGGAAATTTTATAGACAAATTAAAGCCAACTAGACTTTCATCGCTCTAGGACGCATAAAAGCATGATTTATAGTCTTGGCTTTACCGTAACCTCTTGGACACGTTATGGTATAGAAAAAGATAAAAGGATATATGGAAGAATTATTTCCATAACTTTTATAATGAAGGATCAAAATTATAACTTATATCATCGCATTCAAGAAACGTGATGAAAAAGGCGTTGGAAAATATGAGTAATGGTAAGACATTTAGGCAATATAATATACCAATTGAAGTGTGAAAAAGTCTTATAAATAGAGGCAAAGGAAATGATTGGTAATGATTGTTAACAAAATTACGAGGTCAAACACTACCAAAAAAAATTACGAGGTCAAAGAAAATGTTGAACGAGTGAAGAATAGACACTTTAATTTTGATCTATAAGAACGTGGGGGGTTATATACAAAATTGTGCAAATTATATGAAGATTAAACTTATGATTCATAACTTGAAGTTGTGGAAAATAGCAAGTTAGTATAGACTATGAAAATAGACTCAAGTTATTGAAAGCCAATTTGATTTTATGTTAGAGAGATCGACCATGAAAGTTATCTACTCGCTATAGCGTGTGATGAAACGATATCGGATGGACAAAAAACCAACACTTAGTTTTTATTAAATCAGAGAAAAAGTATGATAGAGCACCAAGACAAATTTGTGGAAAATCCTATAGAAGAAAGAGGTTAGGATTGATATTTATTTATTTTAACTAGAAATCAAATTTTATATAAGTGGAAATAGGTACAGATGATACTTGTTATGTTACGGGTCTAAGAGGGCCGAATCAATTATTTTCTGGGTTGTCTAATAACAAAATTCGTTATAAATATGACATGAAGTACAATAAATGAGTCATGTCCAAGTCCACCAAGGTGAGCACCTCGTCTCTTAGCATGGTGCAACACAAAATCTTTCTAAAAATGAATAGACCTCTCATTCCTAATCTTCCTAAAAATCAATATTTGGAGTGAATCACCTTCACAATCCTTCACTGTCCTCACACACCACTTAAGTCCTTCCACCAACGCGACACACAATTCATTTAAAAAAAATTTGTTACATTTGAACCAACACGACACAATCACCATGTTTAGCAACTAACACATTCATCCACCAAGAATCCCTCTCTCAACTAATAACCTTCATCTCCACTTTGCAAAAAAAATATTTTTCGATTCCACCCCTCGATCCCCATAAAAAATTTCTCTCAATCTGCAATGTCATATTAGTCCTACTCACTCTATTCATCATGTAAATGTTGAGTAAGAAATGTCAGGTTAGCTTCTGTTTGCCACATCACCTTCTTTTTGTCAAATAATTTTCTAATAGAAAATTAGGGACAAAAAGCGATGGTTTCTTATTTTGCAAGGATCAAATTTCAAACTAAAAAAATAATGAGGATCAAAACTAGAAACTCATATTTGTGACCACTCGCATGCTTAAACCAAACAATTTAACTTTTTTTCTTGAGTAATTTCCTTATATGAAACCCCAACTAGGTGAATATTTTTGGATGGAGAGAGATAGTTAACGGCATCTATGACGGAGTAGGACGGAAAGCAAGGGTCCCCACTAGCCAACATGAAACAGCGTTAACGATAAAAAGCAAAGACATTTATAACAAACCCTTAAGAAACTTTCTGCAATTTGGCAAAGACCATACCATTATAGGAAATGCATCTCTCAACTTCCCATTGTGTGTGATTGCACGCCAAGACTTATCTATACAGAGGGTAGGAACTAGGAAGGAAGGGAGACATAAATCAAACATAGTAAACTTGAAAACAACAAGAACATCAACCAGGTGAGTGAAGAAATATATAGATAGATAGCTAGGTATAGATTAGGTTATCTATGGCTCGAGGTAAGATCCAGATCAAGAGAATAGAGAACACAACCAACCGACAAGTAACTTACTCAAAACGAAGGAATGGTCTTTTCAAGAAGGCTAATGAGCTCACTGTTCTTTGTGATGCTAAGGTTTCTATTATTATGTTTTCCAGCACTGGCAAGCTTCATGAATACATTAGCCCCTCCACCTCGTACGTTTCTTTCTCTAACCCTAGTTTCTCTATTTATCTTCTAGATTTTATTTATATTATTGTCTTGTTGTTTTTTGTAGAACAAAGCAGTTTTTCGATCAGTATCAGATGACTGTAGGAATTGATCTGTGGAACTCTCATTATGAGGTTAGATCCATTTTCCTTTTTCTTTTATTTTATTTCTTTCATATTAATAGGAATTTTTCTTGTTCCATAGAATATGCAAGAGAACTTGAAGAAACTGAAAGATGTCAATAGGAATCTTCGCAAGGAGATTAGGTATATATAAGTATTACAAATTTCTTTGGTGATTTATTGATCTCTAAATCTTATATATAATAAATATGCATATGTGTATGTGTGTTGTACTGCTAGGCAGAGGATGGGGGATTGTTTGAATGATCTGAGCATGGAAGAGCTGAGGCTTCTTGAGGATGAAATGGACAAGGCTGCCAAGGCTATTCGTGAGCGTAAGGTTAGATTAAAGTATTACTTCATTAATATATATAGGTCCAATTATCAATATATATTGAAAAATAGTTAACAAATTGCAGTGTGTTTGTTTCTTGAAAGCACCAAATTGCCCATGTTTTCTTACAACATGAACTTTTACAACTAATTAATCATGTTGTCCATCCTTAATAAATTAATCATTTTTTTTACAGAATATCTAGTTAAAATTTGCCTTGTAGCTAATTTGGAATTACTATATTTATCTGCTTTAAAGAAAGAGTACTTTTTTAAAGAGGATGTGTAGTTTAATTTTTTGGAGTTTTTAAAATTTATTGTTGGTATTTGTGCTTTAAAACTGTTTTTCTTTATAAGCAAAAACAAAATGTATTAATGAGAGTACAAGTGACACTCTAAACCCATTTCAACATAAGTGGCCATCCAAACGATTAGAACACTAAGGAAAATTGAAACAAGATTTAGCTTTTAATCTAGACATGATGAACCAAGACCAAAAAAGAAAAAGCTTTGTAAAAATATGAAGAACACCGCAATCTCGTTCCTTTGCCATTTAATGAAGAATTAATAGCACTATTGCTACTATACAAATAGATAATATCAAGTCAATTTGTTATCATATAAGCCCTAAACTATTTTCATAAAATATATTGGAGAAGGGAATCCATAGAGGAATGAATTCTCTACATGTGTAGTTTACACATGAGAAATAAATGGTGATCTCTTATCATTCAAACACATATCATCTAAATTTCTTATGTGTTTCTATCTCTTTATGAATAATAAGCGATCATACTTTACTGCTCCATGTGTAAATTATACATGAGATGATCAATTTCATTTGTGAGCTTATAAAAATAAGTTGATACCAGTTTATGTACATGTCATTAAGTATGGGTGAAAATAGGTAAGACCAACTACCATGAACTTATGTCAGTCCCAACCAAAAAAATCTTTGGAAGAAATTCTTTAAGAGGTAAGACTATCATAGAATTGAACATAACCCAATCTTATTGAGTAAGCTTTGTAAGGTCAATGATGTCTCTTTTTATAAACTCTAATACTGTATTAAAATTTTAGTTGGGTTACAACATCATTGTAAAGTGAGAATTGCATTTATTTCTAAATTCATGTTCAAACCGTATCTCATCTAATATGGGACACTCAACATACATCGATAGATAAGTCAATTTAAATTGACTTATAAATTTGCACATGATAGAAAAACCTTTTATAAAAACCACTTCTAGGGTTAGAACCTAAAATTATATATATCCTTAGCTATCCAATAATTATTTAGGCCGTTCAAAAAATTATTTGGTGAAAAGTATGCCAACATTCAGCTCAAAATTGGGCAGCCCAATTTCCTCTATTGCATTCATTCATTTGCCAATGATGATAATTTCTTTCCTGAGGATTACTCAATTGGCCCCTTCATTTGTTCAACCTACTGGGTCACAACTTTCAATAGGCATTTTTTTGTTTAAAAGTGCTTCTGTAGTTAATTTCCCATTGTTATTTTCCAGAAATTGTGAGCAGTTGATGGGGGCTCTAGAGCAATCGCCTTGATTTGCCACATTCAAGGCATCATGCAATTGGCACATCCACAATTAACTTCAATGCTTTTTTGAATGATCACAATTCATAGAAAATTACCAAAAATCAGAGAATAAGAACTTGAAATATATATTTTTAAAAAAGAACATTGGAATATATAAATACCATGTCTATGATAGTAACATGAGATGGGCATGGGGAGTACCAAAATTGGGGGCTCCCCCAATCCTGTTGTGAATTGTGATGCCATTCTGATCATCACAGCTTAATTTGTGTCATGCAATGTTTTAAACTGAGAAAGGACCACACAGTACTGGTCCTCTACAAGAATGAATTGCAAACTATTGAATTTCTATTAACTCTGTACTGGCCTAGTAATTCTTTGATTCTTTCTTTTAGTTCATTTTTATCTATAAATTACAGATGTTCAATTAAAATTGTTGGTTCTGTAGTATTATTCTACAAAATCAAATTGTTTTCTCCACGAATTTTCAGTTAGCATAGACTTTTGACTTTTGGCTGATGCTGATACCAATTTTCTAGTATGGGCAAATCCTCTATCAGTGTCCTCATTTCCATTTTTTTTTTTTTTTCTTTCACGAAAGCATGCAGTTAAATATTATTACTCTGCATATCCTTGTCCAATCAATTTGTCTCAACTGTAAATTCTACATAAACCTCTTACCTTGTTAATTTGTTGTGCAATTTGAAGATTTTGAACTTACAATATATACCATGCTAACGAGTTTCTTATGACAATGTATTACAGTATAAGGTGATAACAAATCAGATTGACACCCAAAGGAAAAAGGTAAAATTGGTTAACTTATTTCTTGTTCTTAGGTAGTTAACTGATATTTTATTTGATACTGAAATTTCTCTTTTATTTTTTTGTAGTTTAACAATGAGAGAGAGGTGCACAACAGACTCCTGCGTGACTTGGTATGTATCATGCATGCTTATAACTTAGAATTACATATAGGTAGTATATACTATATATATAGCTAACTTTATAATTGATTGATTTAATTATGGAAGGATGCAAGAGCAGATGATCCACGTTTTGAAATGATGGACAATGGAGGAGAGTATGAGTCTGTGATTGGATTCTCAAATTTAGGTCCACGCATGTTTGCATTGAGCTTACAGCCTACTCATCCTAACCCTCATAATGGAGGAGCATCAGCTGCCTCGGATCTCACCACTTACCCTTTACTTTTTTAGTTACTTCTCTCTCAGAGAGAACAACAAATACCACAATCACTTTCCAACAATAATATGATACTATGACTAATTATATATCACGTACTGTTTAAGATATATATGCACTCAATCTCATTCTGTTTTCAGTTAATTGTATGTATCTTTATAAACATGATCATCTTAAATATCTTCGATCAAAACACATGTAATGATTTGTAACTGATCATTAAATGTTAACTGTACTCCAGAGATATGATGTGATGTGATGTATGCTTTTGTTGAGTGTTGAGGATGCTTAGCAATTACCATGGCATTGGCAGCTACTTCATTCACAATGTAGTTTTTTACTTAACTTTGACACACTCGTCCAGAACTATGAATTTGTTTGCTCTTAGACAGAATTATAAAGAAAGGGGTGAAATTATAGATTACATAGGAGTATAAGACAAGTTTTTTTAGGATAGTATAAGATAAGTTATATTATAATATTTAATTTTTTCTTTTAGAAAACTTATAAAATTTGATGTTAATGTAAAAAATTATATATATTCATTCACATTGCATCAACGGTCACAATTTCTACAATCGTAGTGGACATAAGCGCAACATATATTTTTATTGATTTTTTTTTTTGTACAACATATTTTTATTGATTGATATCATACATAATCACAATATTGCCACATAAGACCACTTTACAACACTAATTTAGAATTAACCTTAAAATGTTGGATTTTCAAAAGCAGCTGAATGTCCTACTATTGTCTTGTTATTTTTGAAAATATTTAGTTGATTTTAAATATTTTTTTAAGGTAAATTATATATTAAAGAGATTATTTTAGGCACTCTAGTCCATACAACAAAATTACTCCTTATAGGCAATACAATAATCTCTTTGGTCTTGTATTAGTACATCATTCAAAGAAGAAATAAAGAGATCAACGAGAATTTGACAAGAAATCAAACATGTCCTGTAAAACATGATTCAATTACGACACTCTTTGGCCGTTGAAAATTATCAATTTTCTTGTACCGCAAAAAAAAATTATGTCCATCTTTTTTGTGGAGCATTATTCTTATGAACATCACAAATCCGACCGCATACATGGATACTGTTTAGTAAATAGCAATACACTCAAAATAATTGTTAATAGAGAAAGACATTAATTTTAAAGAAACACAATCGTATGGGAGTGTATTTTAATAAGTTGTTCGACAACTTTTAGCTGTCAAAATAAGTTTTTTTTTTATGTCCATCCTATCGACTTTACATCTCTAAATATTTCTCCGATAAAATTTTATAAAATACTATATTGTTTTTGTCTATAATTTAATAGAAAAACTTAATTTTCTAAAATTATTAAATAGAGAATATAAATTTGACATTGATAAAATAAACATGTTAATAGCAAAAAATATAGTTGGGAGTGTCTACTACTAAGATGCAAAGCATTGTCAAAACAGTATCCTATAAATGGGTCATCTAGAAACTAATGAAGGAGTTACCAGAAAAAGAAGAAAAAAAAATTAATGAAGGAAAGAAGAGGGGGTTCAAGGTGGGGGCTCCAGAGTAACGTCCATTAGCAAAGGACCCATCAACTGACTATTCTGGCATCCTTGATATCACTCAGCCTCCAAACAATGTCGATCCCAATATTCTTTTTCCCTAGCAAAAAATGCTGCTACCTCGGCATCCTGCTGATATTAAAGATTTCAAATATGCATCCAGAAACTTAAATTGTAAAACTTGAATCAAAACATTGCTAAAGGCTACATAAACTTTGTTAAGATTTGCAGAAGAAACTTGTCGTGTCACCTTGATCAAATTCTTTATGAGTACGAAGCCAGTCGCAAAGACTATGATACAGAAAGAGAACTAGAAGGAATTCATGTGCGAATCGAACTGAAGGAGTCTCCTCCATAACTCTAGTTAGGATAGTAAGCAACCTCCCTCTCCCAGCCCCTTGCTGTTTAGAAATTGATATTTTAAACAATAAAATATGCACAAAGAAACTAAAATTGTGAAACTTGAATAAAAAACATTGTAAATCCCCCAAAAACTTTGTTAACATTTGCAGAAAAAACATGCCTGGATAGAAGTTGAAGATTTATCCCTCAAATAGCTCGAATAGCAAGATTTAGCCCTTGAATAGCATAATGGAGCCCTCACATAGCCGCACCAATAATAAGGAAGAGGTGTAGGGGGCTTGCATCTAAAGAGAACATCCACTAGATTGAGTTTGAGCATGAATCCAACAAAAGAATGCTCTTCGTGTATGCTCTCTAGCAAAAATTAGAATGAAATCACAAATCACTATATGACGACATCAATATACTAAAATAATAATATGAATGAAACTAGATCAATATCCGAAGTCTAGAATAATAATGAAAGAAATGGGCTCAATATCCCAAGTCTAGAAACAATCCCAACCAAAACGTAACCAACCTTTGTGCATTAACACTCAAGAGCTTCCATGTTCATAAAAACAAGAAAGAAAAAAGAATTACATCTTCACATTGTTCCAAAGTCAAAATCTAAATCGTGAAAGATGGAAGGAGTGCAAGTTAACCCAAATTAATTCAACCAACTGCAGAAAACATATTCACAGTTCAATATGGACAACATTGAGCAAACTTACTTTCACTTTAAGAGTTTAAGTGGCCTAATCTTAAACAAAGTAAGACACTCTAGAATAAAAACATGCATACAATTGGTTGATATTAAAAAAGAGATGATTTGAGGTACATATTTGCACTTGTGAAATGATGTCGATTGGGGAGACACTCAATCGTTGGAACCGTTCCTTCAAATTCAAACAGCACAACTAGTATGAAAGAACAAAATTCATATACAAATTTAAATGATCAGGATGACGACGACGACGACGATGATGATAACAGGTTGCTTATTGATGTTAGAGAATAAACTATAATCTCTCAAATACACAGTTAATCAGAGGAAAGCAGTTAATTCATATACTAGATTACTATAAGATCTGCATTGAGGTTTATGCGGGTCATATTATCATCACAAGTGATGACAGGAATGGCATTCAAACCCAGGACCTTAGTAAACTTAAGCTTTGTTGGGTATAGAAGAGGCCAGGTGAAACTAATAAGGATTTTATTTTTCTCAAGAGGAGATATGTAATCAATTTGACGTTTAAGGAAACACATACTCTAGAAGCTAAAGTGGTAGATATTCTAAAGGATCAATTGGAAAGCTGATAACTAGTTTACTTGATTACGATTCATTTTGACATTCCTTAAATAATTCATGCAGAAACCCGGAGTTTCATTTCCAATTGCCAGACAATTCATTACACTTGAAGCCTATATTTTAATCTCTTCAAATTCAGCGTGAACTTAACCTTAACTTATGTGTTCTACATCTGCACCCTATACCCAAAAAAGTTTCATGCTTGAGGACAACTACAAATTTTATCTTTTACTGTTTCATTTGAAATGAATTCAACGATAAAGTGAATAGCCATTATGCCATACCTCGACGTCGCCAACATTAGCAGTATGATGAACAATTGATTCATCTTCATTTCCCATGTCTTTTGTCTCGTCTGGCTCAGAATTTTCAGACGAAGCAACTGCATCTCCAGAGTATTGAAGAATGCCCATGGCTAGTCCAAACATCATAATATTCTCATCATTCCAGTATCTGCAATGAAATAATCACTTCATAAATTATTATCCAATTTACACCATAACAATTTATGGTGGAAATTTGGAAATGCCAGAACAATAAAATATGATTAAGAAAAAGGTATTTAAAGCTCATCATTACAGCAGGACCACCATTCTCTATCTCATCTAATATAAGTTTCAAACATGGATCTTTTTGGATGTGTGCCATTCTCGGTTTACGCTGCCATTTACTTGACGGATTGACAAAAATTTCAGGCACAGAAGACATTGATGGGTCCTGTGATAGACAGCAGATACATTCTAGTCTAACAACCAGTAGATCTGTTACAAACATAACGAAGAAATTTTATAAATACCTGCATCAATACATCGCTCAGGCGCTCAACCATTTTCCATAAATCAAGATTCTCTATGATCTTTTGCATGGTTGAAACATACTTCGGATCATTAGAATTTGGGAGACGATCCCGAGTTGCTCCATGCAAAGTTTCCTGAAGCTGTTCAGCTATCTGATTGAATGATGGATATTTTTCTACATGTTCAGCCAATTCCTTGATATTTGGATCCTATGACATATTAACCGACATTTTAAGTATCTTTAAGTCACCATGGTGAAATCATTAACAATTAACACAGCTTGATTATCAATAAATACAGCACACACTACACATAATGCAACTGCAAATAACTCACATTGAGAAGAGCTGAGAAATCTAAAGGCTTGGCTGGAAAACCAGTCCTACATCCACGAGTTGCTGTGGAGGATGATTTATTTTTGGATTTCTTATTTTTTCTTTGACTTGTTTTTATTCTCTGCTGATCATCTACAAAATCATCAAAAAAAGGATAAATAAAACACATAAGTAAAGGATAAGTGTCTAAAGTAGTGCTCTTTGTATTATCCATATAAGTAAAAATCAGATAAGAGGATACTTATGTAATGTAATAAACTATCTGTCCGACGTGATTTCATTCAATTATGTCATTTTTTCAAGCAATTATCCAAGTTGATGTGCCTACTATAAAGCATAATAGATACTCCTCTATTACCGACACACATAATTACACTAAATTATATGATTTTTATTAAATTATTAGTTGTGTTGATGTGTCAATATCCAATGTGTCTCTATCCATGCTTCTTAGGTAACAACTGGGGCAAATAACAAATAGCGATATCATCATCAATTATAGATACATACCAGCAGGAAAATTCTTTTGCGAATTGGAAGCCATGGTCGAAGAAATCAAGATTAGAGAGAAAGAAAGGAAAAAACGACGGCGAGGAAGAAGAAAAGGTAGATTGTAAAGGCTTGAATTAAAAAGTTACTAATTACCAATTTTATTCCTTTCTGGACTAATTTTTAGGAACAATATTCATTTTATTCCTTTTTTATTAATTTAATGTGTAACAGGAAAAAAAATTAATTCCGTATACCCAAGAGCGCTTAGATGAGATGAAACGAGTCTCTTCTACCTTAACTAAGGTCTTGGATTCGAATCCAACCTTGCACATACAACCGTATCAAAACTCTTAGAGAAAGTTTACCGTCCATTTGGAGGATACCCAGTTTATACTAAAAAAGGTTAATTCCCAACAAAAAAAATCATTAAAAGGTAATTAACAATTTTAGTCCATTGTTGGACTTTTGATAGGTATAGAGAAATAATTATTTTGGCTTAGATTAAATTACATTCCTTCCTTTAAATATGTTTAAATTATGTTTCTCTCACTTTTAAAATATACATTTTCCTCTCTCTTATTTAAAACATATTAAAAAATGTTACACTCACCTTTTGTGAAAGAAACTTGAATTATATTTCACTCATTTCTTAGATTAAAATACACTTTAATCCCATAATAATTTTTTATTTCTAAAATCTTAAAAAAGTAAAAATAATCTAACACACTTTATGGGTCTATTTTAATATAACTAAAATTTAAATGCATATTATTTTCCATTTTTATTTATAATTTCATTAAGAAATAGTTTTAAATTCTAGGGTTAATATGTTTTTACCCCCTGTAATATAGGCGAGTTCCGGTTTACCACCCTGTAAAAAAAAAGTTTAGATTCCAACCTTGTAATTTAAGATTATTTCGTTTTAGACCCTGAGGTCATCTGACTGGACAAAATGCTGACGTGGCATGCTGAGTGGCGCGCTGACTGTGAATATTTGATTATGTGGCACGCTGACTGTATAATTAATTTTGTTTTTTATTTTTTTAAGGGCACATGTGGCATTTTACCTATTTTTTAAAATAAAA
>Ga0099826_10002568_pt1 | contig 11816 bp, 11 predicted proteins | sample Mtrugardesep15_FD_76830 | JGI IMG/M metagenome (GOLD analysis project Ga0099826, IMG submission 76830) | Root nodule microbial communities of legume samples collected from California, USA - M. trunc garden sep15 | ecosystem: Host-associated > Plants > Roots > Nodule | place: USA: California...
TTATCTACTCTATTGTATACCCTACAAATTGAGGGGAAGAAAAATAGAAGGCAAGCCAATATGGGACGAAATAGATTTCATGGGTTTCATGTCAGCTCATTCATTCTTTAAAAATACAAATAATGGAATCTAAACAAAGCTTTAGACTATGCAGTAATTCCATCAATTAACAATTTCTATATCACAGCATAAGCTTTGACGGACATTTGAAATATCCAATTGCATTGTTAATTATACGCATATCCAAATAATGTGGTGTCTTTTATTCTAAAAGTACTCCTGCCAATGGTCATTTTGTTGGTCCAAAATAAGTATTACCATATCTTAAGCAGTGATATCGTTTTCATGATATCATTCAACTTTCAATGACTTTTTTTATTCTGAGCAAACACATTTTAACGAAGGAGTAGTTTGGACAATGCAAAGTGAAACAGAAATTCAGTTAGACTAATATCAATGTTTTAAATATTGGCCATTCAAGAAAAAAATGTTTTAAAGATTGACCCAAATCATCATGTTCAACCGATTAAATCAGAAACCGCTCAGTACGCCAGCTGGTTCAATTTTGGTTGCACTTTAATCTAGTTGAACCACTTTTTACCCTCAATTGGTTCTTATCTTCTGTATTATTTAGTTTTGCTTTTAAAAAAATTAGCTATAATCTGAATTCTGATACAACCATATGTACTTTAATCTTGAGCCGACGGAACGATGGCCTAAAAAGTCTCACCGATTTGATTGAGTCCTGAATTTAAAACATAGGCTAATATGCAGCAATAAACCTCCAAGAGTTTGATGGCTGCTATCCACAACATTCATAATTCTCATTACGCTTAAAACAATTGCTACAAAAGTTAAACGCTTTCGCCAGGAAAGAAAACATGAATTGCACTTTTATATTTCTGATACAATAAATGTTTTCTACTAAAAACCTTCCATATAAATATCCATAAGACTGATATCAATAAAACCTTGAAAGGAATTATACAAATTGAAACACCTTTCCACATTGCACCTGACAGATAACATGGAATAACTAGAGAGGTAAATACATCCATTGACAAGCTTTAAATTCAAGAAACAAGTCCTATAAAGTTAAACCATGTAGGGTTAAATAGTGTTTTGGTTTACACCTATAAAAAAAAAATAGATTCCAACCTTGTAATTTCAATATATTTTGGATTTCAAACTTTAGTCCATCTTCTTGTACAAATAAGCTGACATGGCGCATTACTGTGCAAAATTGATGAGTTGGAAATTTTTATTTCTTTTCAAAAAAAATATTCCATCTGGAATTCTTCCATCGAAGACATAATTTAAATAACTTAAAACATTAAATTTTTAACATAATTAATAAATTCATCCAGGTTCATCTTGATCTTCATCATCCCAATTTAAATCTTCATCCAAACCCATCCAATAAACATGATCCAACATCAACAAAACCCAGCAATAAACTTCATCCAAAAACTCTCACTCTATTGGTTATTCTTCTTCCTCTTTACCACCACCACCAACATCAATAACACCGTCTACCTGTACCACCACGCACCACCACAAACATCTTTATCTTCCTCCTTCTCTTCTCTCTCCGTTCTCTCTACTCCCTTTTCTCTTTCCTTCGATTCTCTTCCCCTTATTTTTCACTCTTCCCTTTTTCCTTCCTCGTTTCCCTTCTTTCCTTTTTCCTTACCCTCTTTCTCTCCTTGTTCTCTCTTTAATTTCCTCTTCAAAAAACTCATCAAACCCTTATCTTATCCTTTTCTCTGCTATGACTACTCTCTCCACTTTCCAACCCAGAAAGAAAACGATTTCAGATCCTTTAGATCCCTCCTCTTCAGAAAATGGTATTCGATCCATCCTCTAAGAGAAGAAAACAGAGAGATAGAATAGAGAGAGGTGGTTCTTAGATCTACATTTTTTCATCATCATCAAAGAGAAGATTTGATCAATACATAAGGGTGGTTCGGTTGAAGAATACGGCAATGGAGAAGGAAGGTGAAGGTTTGATTTTAAAAGGTATATGGGTGGAAGGAAGGTGGAGATGGATTTGAGTCTCCTTGTTTTTTTTTAATTTTGTTTTTGAACAGGGGTGATATGGGGTGGAAATGGGAAGTGGAAGGGTATGGGGCTGGGGAAAGAATAAGTATGATAAGATTCTGTTTTTTTTTTTAGTTTATGGATTTTCGAATGAATTTTTGGGCTTTCATTTGAGTCTTTTCCTGAAATTAAGATATGAGTTTTTGCATTTTCTGGGTTGAAGGGTTAGAGCAGATGAAGGAAAATTAAAAAATAAAAATAAGCGTTTGGTAATTTAAAATACAGCTGGCATAAAAACAATTAAAAAAGAAATAAAAAAGTCAACTCAGCATGCCACATCACCATGTTTGCACTGTCATATGTCATGAAGGTCTAAAACATATGAATCTTCAAATGACAAGGTTGGAATCTAAAAAATACAAGGGTGTAAACCAAAAATCGCTCAAATGGCAAAGTGCAAAATACCATTTAACCCAGTTAACTATGATGCTTAACAAGTCATACCAATGTCGTCTGTGCCAAATTTAAGCTCTTACCTGAGGAATTAAAGATCTGAGGCCTTTTGTTTTCTAGGTCTTTTATGAGCTGCTGTAGGTGGAGCTCCATGCCCCTAAGTTCCCAAGACCAACCAGCAATAGTACATTATTAAAATGGTCCAAAAGTAAATGTTAAAACTAATCAATTGACGGGAGAATAATTAGACAAAATACGTTATGGTGTACCTTGCGTTTTTGGTCCTTTTTGCCAACCCTTTCGCCTGAAACAACATTTCATGGATATGTTTAATGATAAATAGACGGCATTTCCCTTACTTAATAGAAATTTAGAAAGCAGGTACAAACAAAATTAATATATATTACCTCCGAAATTCAACGAATCAGGAATAAATGTACGATCCTGATTCCCACCACAAAACAAATGTGTCAGTAGTTTCCAAATCACGAGCCTAAAACAATAGAGGGGAAACTACCAAAAAGAAATAAAAATATGAATTTCCGACCTTTGGTGTGCCTGGTGTTTCACCGTATGATCCATCACGGAAAGATGAACCTTCTGCCTCTTTATATTGCACCTGCCACATATATTACAACAAGTAATTAAATCAAAGACATTTGGGGGGTGGGGGAAAATAAGCCAGTATAGGATGCTGCTGATTCTATAAACAATCATATATTAGACAGGCATATTGCAAGCCCATGAAAATTCTAACAAGTGAAATCATCATCTGCTTATAAACATGAATGAATGAATAAAATTCAGCAAAATATGATTCTCTCAACTTTCTTATACCAATATACCTGTTTCTGGAGATTCAGCCAAGTTAGTATTTCTCTTCTTAGTTCAAGATGCTCTGCACAAACAGCTTTTGTTGGAACCCTCGGTTTCAAATTGACCTGGAATCACAGAATGCATCATGAACCCAAACATATGGTCAAACTCAACTCGTTACAAACATTTCATTTTGGATTTAACATATATCTGCCTCAATATAAGACTCTCCTATCTAATACATGGGTAATAAGAAAGATGGTTAATTTGGTTAAGAGCAATAAATTTGTCAACAATGTTTTAGAAAGAAAGAAAGAAATATGTAAGCTGCATTAAATGTGTTAAGGTAGTCGGGACAAACCCCGAGATCTTGCAATGTTTGCTCAACCCGTTTGATAGTCCGAACTCCAGCGGTTGAGTTTGAAGCTTGCACCATTTGCTCGAGTGCATATGTCCTCAAATATACACGAAGCTGAAACATTTCTCACTATCAGATAATGCTATGAAGTATGAGAATTTAATAAATTGTGCAAATTGCACCTCATTAAAAAAAAATTATTTGAAATATTTTGATCAATGCAAGATCAAAATTTTGAAGATCAGAATTCGGGTTAATGCCAGTGCCACAAAACGAAGTTTTAAGTTAGCTTGTCTACTACCTAACACAACTTTCCTCCGGGTTAGAGACTAGCCATGTAATGTAACATTGTGAAAATTGTGCCTAGGGTTCCACTTAACGTGAGACACCAGCACCACTAACAGAGCTACTTGACGGAGGAAGCAATTTGATATTTCGTTATTTTGGGTGCCAAAATTGCCAGACACTTATAATTTCAGAACACAAAATGGTAGTTTACTCAAATAACTTACCATGCGAAGAGAAGCTAGAGTAGAGGCATTATCTGCAGAAGGTACAACCATTTGTGGAAGTTGCACATTCGAAGGAGATATAGTTTCACCAGGGACAGCCCTCTCTGTAACTTCTGCATCAGCATTTGAAGCAACAGCCAATTGAGACTGTTCAGTAACCTGAAAAATGTATAAAATCAATATCCCAGGCACAAATGTGCAAGTACAGATCATATGAAATACATTTTATACACTCCACGAATTTTGTTGCCCAAAATTGGTAATTATAAAATAGGAACAAGTGATTCAAGAACACTACTTCAGCATATATTTTACTGTTGGTAAAAATTAATAATGATTAAGTTATGACTACAAAGCTCTAACTTTAGTTTAACTTCCATGCAAACGAAAATGTGCACAGCATACTAGGAAACATTCCCTAATATTCAAAGTGATGGGTAGGAATTTATAATCAAGATTAATCAAGAAATCAGAATTAGATCATAAGAAATTTGACCTTGAATCTTGATAACTCCTAAGTTAATGGTGTATTGGTAAATCAATCTTGAAACAATTACCTTAGAAGCCATCCGTAACTCGGCTATTCTTTTTGCTTCAATAAGAACCTGCAAAATAAAACAATATATGTAGCCATACGTCATTTACTATGAGGGTAAAACAATGGCAAAAATGTATTAAGTATTATTATTTTTCTTTGAGGACAGAACCTCTTCATCTCGTTTCTCTTGTTGTCTTGTTTGGGAGAGGACCATGGACAGTGCCCGTTTTCGCTCCATTTCTTGTGAAACATTATACGGTTCCTACATTGAAAAGAGAAAACGAGTTACTATCCCCACATGGCAATGGCGTAAGGCAGGTGAGAGTCTGTTTTAACATCAAATGCAAATGTATACTAAGCAACAAAAGAGAGTAACTACTTCAAAACATCATACATTAATATAAAATTTGACTTCACCTTAATGATAGGATATGTTGCAATGTCCCCGGAAGATGCAGCCCTGGCAAGTAATATAGCCCGCAACACTACATGACAGCGACGTGTGATAAAAAAATCAAGTTCAAAATATCACATTTTTGCTCATGCAATATATAATAATTATTGAACAAAGACGTACCGCTATAATATCGATCCTTTAACTCCTCTACAGTCCGAGACGATGGGAACCTATCAGCTATCACAACAAAACGGAGATCGAACCTCTCACACAAATCAAATAATTCATTTGTCTCCTCCTTGGTCCACATCTAGGTAGATAAAGCAGAATCAGGTATATTAATGCATTGAACACTTGGTAAAAGAGATTAATATATAAAAACTGATAGACTGACAATGTGTTTCAACTTTCAATTGAGTACAGCGTAGAACTTAACAAATGCAGTTAAAACAGGATAATTGTATATGATATATTGTACAATGGGATGCAGTGCACAAAAGAGGTCCTTGCAAATAACCAGGTTTATTGATATATGAATTGATCGCAAATTTTCCCTCATTTTTTATGTCTAAACAGAGTGTCTTCGTGTTCTAGAAACCTATCATCCTGATACCAAAGTAAAGAAGAACTATTATCCCAAATTTCCATCCATACGGTTAACTATCCAATCCAAAGGACAGGATTTTTTTAAAAAGAAAAATCCCCTCACGGTAGCAATGGTTCAAATTTGAAACCTTAAAAATCCCATCCGTACAGTTGTCTCTCACTATCATTACCCAATTTGGAAGCTTTAAAAAAATCCAGCAAATTCCTACATGTTTCCTTAATGTGGCTCTACAAATCATCAATGGATTGATTTCTCATGACAGTTCTCCAAAGATGTACATGTAATTGAAGGAAAAGCTCCCAAGACGTCCGAAATTATGGTAAATATAAAGCCTATCAAAACTTAATTATCGAATAAATTTTGTCACTTGAAAGCAAACTGTATTCTTATGTATTTTAATACCCTATAGGAAAATCTGACTATTAAATAAATATATGTTGGTTGCTAATAGTTTGCCTCACAAGAGATAACCCTCTGACAATTAAATGAGAAATTTGGCCAAGACTCCATCGCCAAAACCAAAGTAGAGTTGTGATTGATATGATTCTGCTCAGGTTTCTAGAATGCTATTGTTGTCAAATGTCAACTCATCCACACAAAATTGTATATTAATCCCACGTCACACTAAACTCTACTTTTACATGAAATCCGTGATAAGTTATTGAGTAAAGAAAAAACTTCAAGGGGTGTACCAGCTTAGGTTGTTCTTATTAGCCAACACAAGAATAATCCAATATCCTTCGGCGAAAAATAGAGGCTTCCAGTTGTATTAGTTATAAGCTTCAACATAAGTAATCGCCGGGGAACAAATTTTAAGTTTTATACACACACGCAAAAACAATTTAATTTGTTCCCTTGCAATAGAAGTCAATGAAGGTCCCACAATCACAGCTCGATACATTACATAAAATAAATTTCAGTTCGGTTAGCAAACTTATCGATAAATTTCCAAAAAATTGTACAATTAGACATGATTACCCACAGGATCTGTCAAATACTTTTCGTATTCCTCGTCTGTGTATTTGATAATGTCAACAGACTGCATCACATCAAATAGAAGATTGTGAATAAAAGCAAAAATATAAGCAATGAATAGGAAGCACGAAGAGAGAGAGTAACACAAATTTAGCTACCTTGTTGTACTTGGCAAAAGAATAGTCTCCAGTAGGTAGAACACCATTGACTACTCGAACCCAATGGTAAAGATGAAGATCATCTTTACGAGCAGAATTGGTGAAAGGAAGCCATTGCCAAGTAACCTGAAAAACATAATAACCCCGTTTATTAGTGTTTGTTTATAAGTGCTTATGAAAATAAGCTGAAAACGACTTATGGAAACTGTTGAATGAAATAATAATAACCTTTTCGTGAGTAGGAGGCTTTTTCTTCAATTGAGAAGCATCAATTGATGGCATAAGAGGTGGCATTCCACCAGTAAGTGCATAAACCTAAAAGAATACAATACAATTCAATTAAAATCAGTGATAAAAAATGAATTAAAGTGAGTGGGTAATGAATGAATAACCTAACCTCGCGTGAAATGCCATCAGGTTTTCTCTGAGATTCTTTGGGAGGACGAGATTTTTTATCAAGAGAAGATGGAAATGAGTTTTTGTGCAAACCAAGAATATCCTTTGCGTCCATTTAGGGTTTCATAGGAACAACCAATTCAACTCAATCGTATGAAATCACTCCTCCACTCTAATTTTCCCTCTCAATTTCTCAACTGTTCGACAAGCTCCGATGCTTCGACGTTGTACTATCTTCACAAAATTACTCTTTTTTATAACCAACAAAAAATATTCTTTTGGAAATAATAACTAACAAAAAATTTAATCTCAGTCGATATAAAATTTGGGTTTAATCGGGTTAGTCGGTTAACATTTTTATCTGTTTTTTTGTAAAAATAATATAAATAGCATCTTTAATTATTAATATTTTTATTTGAGTCTTACTTGTAATTATTAATAATGTATTTAAAATGTAAACTTAATAAAATAAAAAGTTATACATTTAGCTAAAATATTAAAATCCTTAGAGAAAAAAAGGTTCGGTTGAAAAGAATAAAATTTGAATTTCTTTTAGTGATCGTCGGGGCTTGAACTTCAGACGTTGCATAAATTATGTTTTGTCCATAACAACTGAATTTATATTAAATCCTTAATTTTTAATACATTTCATACCCTCTTTTTTTAAAAGCTTTCTAGTATTACTCCGCTAAGAGTCGTCACTTCTTCGTGTTCTTTACACACTATTGTGATTTGTTACTTGATATTTTTTATTACATTTCACACTCTTTTGTATGTGAAACTATATTCTCGTGACTCCACTTAAAGTTTCCACTTATTTATCTCCTTTACATAATATTACAATTTGTAGTGCATGAAGTTCTTCATCATCGACTGTGATTGTGATTTGGTTACCAACTTATTTGTCATAAAATACACTAAATGTGACATGTTTGTTAAGATTATATTATATCTTGTATGTTAGTTTTTATATTTTCAACTGCTAAGGTGTTGATTGTTGGATTGTGAGTGAAGTTTGAGAGTTCATCCACATTAAGTCAACTAAAGATGATAAAAATCAGTTGGGCCATGAGCAGGGTTTAGAGAATAGTCAATATTGGATTAAGGGTAACTATACAAGTAAGTTGTACACCACATATTATTAAATACAGTAAGACGTTAGGTTTATAAGACCTTTCACTTATATACATTTTTATAAAATGCGAGGCTTCTAACTCAAATTTGTTGAACAACGTAATGTAATCTAAAAAATTTCCCTTTGTCTCCAATATTTTACAAATTAATATACAATCATAAATTCTGGTACTTGATGCAGACTTTTTTGACACTTTTTGTAGGAATTATAGGCCGTGCATTTCATTCATTTGTTGCACAACAATGCGTTACACAATCTTACATTGATACTAATAATAATGTACATGTCTCCTATACAGTCATCTAATCATTCACAATTATTTTTCATAATATACACATTATAAATAAAATATATTCTAGTGCATCATCGTAGTTGAAACTGAAGGTTGACAGATGTTGAGACTATCTCTCAAAGTCTCACATTGTGAGGATGTCAGCAATTTGATGATGAGATAGAACATGTAAGGCGTACATTTGACAGTGGACCGGAAGATACACACAATAATTAGAGGTAAATATTGAATCAACATATAGAGATATGAATTAGGGTAATCAAGAATCAACGACGCTTGAACAATATAAAGAAATTTCTACTTCACCGACCCGAAGCGTAGAGAATATAAATCGGGCTATTGAAGAATTAGCCCAGACTACATCCACAATCGGATAAGGGGATTCTATTTGCTTCCCCATATTTTTCTCACACGCCTCCATTTCAAAACTAATAGTTGTTTTTTTATAAATAAATAAAAAAGACTGAAAATTCATTTTAATATCTCACAATTTTCATGTGGATCAATTCGGTTCTGAAAAAAAAAAAAGTATTCCCTTACATTTTATATTTTTACTTTTCAAGATGATTAGTTTGTCCCGCGTATAAGATATTCAAGATGTTATACTTAACAACTAGAATCACAAATGTTTATTAGTGATATTGTCTAGGCTCAATTGCAGTTTTAACCCCCTAACTTTCATAAAGTTGTGATTTTGGCATTCTAAGAAAAAAAACTACAAAACTGCCCCCTAAGTTTTGTATCTGTAGCAGTTTTGGCCCCCCAAGACAAAAAAAAAACAGGTGACACCTAACTTAGGGTGTCACGTCAGCGTTGACCGAGTCAAAATTGACATTGGGGGCCAAAACTGGCACAAATGCAAAACTGAGGGGGCCGTTTTGTACTTTTTTTTTAGGGAGCCAAAATCGCAACTTTGTAAAAGTTAGAGGGTTAAAACTGCAATTAAACCTATTGTCTAAGCTTGAATTCTATGTCTAGACAAGTCTCAAACAAGACCCGAAATTAGAGAAAACAAGATTCTGAAGGTTATTGTTTTTAATTAACCTTTCGACATGAGGCCTAGATGTAAAGGTAACAAGATTTTGAACTCTTATCTTTCCTACTACGCTTAGATCCACCAAGGGTAACAAAAAAACTATTACTTTTTCAACCCTACGAGGTTCTCACACGTCATATTTTATTTTCGAAAATGCTCCTCGAGTTTAAAATTTAAAACCCAGTTCGGAATATATAATTCGAAACATTTCGATATATAAAGACAAGATCAGCAACTTCTTCCATCTTATAGTTTTACTTTTCACATTTCAATCTCTCTCTCTCCCTTATCTCAAAATCGAAAACCCGCAAATTGGTCCAATCTTGGAGTTTTTTGCTCAAAAGCATCGCATTTGAAGCTTTATCAAACACCAAAGGAAAAGTTAGATCCCATCCCCTCTGCATTAAAGCCTATGAGTTCGTATTTTTTTAATGAGAACTAAATCATATTTTTAAATCCAAACTGGATTGTTGCTGCTCGGATTTTAAAATCCAAACTGTACCGGTATGAAGTTTTTGTTATTGTTTTACGTGATTATGTGTTACCCTTTCATGCATGTTACAGTATGGAACTAGGTATTGAACCTGTTTACCGCACCAGGGGTGACAAAACAACAATGAATGGTTATATTATGAAAGAGCGAGTGGAAAGGCTGCAAGCGACGGGTAGAGTGCCCAGGCATGACAAGGGTAAGGGAAGGGCACACCTGCTGATTGCGAAGGATCATCTAATATGGAGGAGCCAGAGTACCAGCCCCAGGTGAATGTGGAGGGTGATCCTGAGGTGCAGGAGGTGGGGTGATAATCAACAACATCAACATGTTAATTTTTAATGAAAGTAAACTATTGTTAATTTTTGTAATGTTTCTTCTTAACATATTTTTGAATTGTATAAACCAAACTGATAAATGTTTCGGATTTTATAATTCAAACCTAATCCATATTATAAATTCTGAAGATATGGTATTTTTTACCAAAAAAAATATGGTCGTAACAAAATTATCGAGACAATTTACCCATTTTCAACATGTACTTGAACACATTAATAAATTCTAAACAAATTCTTCACTTAACTGTGTTTGGTAAAGGTGATTTAGGGAAGAGAGAAATAACAAAGAGAGAAATAGAGGAGAAATAGGTGACTTCTCCTGTTTGGTTTAGGGAAGAGATAGAGAAGAGAGAAAGAATTTCGTGGGACCTACCACCTTTTTCTTTCTCTTCAATGCAGCGAAGAAAGTGAGCTGAAGGCCATTTTTTCATCTATTTCCATTACTGCCCTTTTCTCTTTCTCCCTTTGTTTACCTCGTACCACCTCTCTATACTTTGCCTTTCTCAACCTTTCTCTTCACCTGCTGTAGTGCGGCCATTTTTATGTTTTCTTTTGCATCATTTGTTGACTTTCTTATTAATATATATTTTTTATGTTATTATGTATCTATTTTCCTGCTATAAGTTTAGGGAAAGCTGGAAATTTCATTAGTTTTGAGTTTCAGTTTTAATGTATTTTGGTCTTGTATGATGAATTTTTCTTTCAATTTCTAATTGGTGGTTTTAGTTTGCTGAAACTATTTTTCGTGGGTATTTATAGATTCTGTTCATTGTGAAAGACTGAAGAAGTGTAAAAAAAAAACGTTGAAGATTAGTACTGGTTTTATAAGAAATAAAATGGCTTAATTCCTCTTTTGGTCCCTTAACTTATTTTTTAGTTTCGTTTTGGTCCCTTAACTATTAAAAGTTTCGTTTTGGTCCCTTAACTTACTTTTTGGTTTCGTTTTGGTCCCTTAACTTATTTTTTGGTTTCGTTTTGGTCCCTTAACTATTAAAAGCTTCGTTTTAGTCCCTTAACTTATTTTTTGGTTTCGTTTTGGTCCCTTAACTCTTCCTCCGTCAACCACTTTGGTCCTTTATATTATGATGAATATATTAGAGTTAAGGGACCAAAACGAAAAAAAATAAATAAGTTAAGGGACTAAAATGAAACCAAAAAATAAGTTAAGGGACCAAAACGAAACTTTTAATAGTTAAGTGACCAAAACGAAACCAAAAAGTAAGTTAAAGGACCAAAACGAAACTTTTAATAGTTAAGGGACCAAAACGAAACCAA
>Ga0099826_10002569_pt1 | contig 11815 bp, 6 predicted proteins | sample Mtrugardesep15_FD_76830 | JGI IMG/M metagenome (GOLD analysis project Ga0099826, IMG submission 76830) | Root nodule microbial communities of legume samples collected from California, USA - M. trunc garden sep15 | ecosystem: Host-associated > Plants > Roots > Nodule | place: USA: California...
AATCTAAACTTTTTTTTTACAGGGGTGAAAACCGGAACTCGCCCAAATTACAAGGGGGTAAAGACATATTAACCCAAAAATCAATAATTCTGATTATTATATTTTTTAGATAATCCAAATATAGCTTCTGGACAATTCACTACTACGTTGCGTCCTATGACCGTGGAATTATCCATAAGCACCATGGAATAGCATTAGGTTGGCCCAAGGCCAAAGAGAATATTCTAAATCTAACAAGACAAGAAAAGTAACACATATAATAGAATTATACTGTTATATACCCGCACTATATATTTTTATATAGGAAAAAACCGGGCAAACCAATGCAAATGTTGAACATAGAACATAATTTAATCCTAATTCCTTCAGTTTAAATTCACTGGACTCATCTCCCTTTGATCCCTCCCTTGTGCAAAAAGTGAGCAAAGGATCCTTAACATTGTCATGAAGTTCTGGAAGATCTTGAAGAGCCAAATCGAGCATACCCTGCCCGAATGGGGCGACCAGTTCTTGTCCTACAAAAACTTGAAGAAACAGTTGAAGGCTATGTGTCCGAAAGATGGTCACACCCCTCCCAGATGGGATGCTCACCAGGTCAGCCACTTCCTTTGCCTATTGGAGGTTGAGATTGACAAGTTCAACACTTTCTTTGTTAACAAGGAAGAAGAATACATCATCAAATGGAAGGTAACATAAGCATAGATAGCCTTATTTTTAAATTTGTCTTATGCCTCAATGTGTATTGATCCGGCCCTGACATATGTTGTATGTTTCGCAATTTTCTTTATGCAGGAGTTGCAAGACAGAGTTGACAGGGCCATGGATTATTCATATGTGGAGTTCATGTCATTATGGAGGGAAATAGTTGACTTCCATGGAGAGATGGTTCTGTTGGAGAACTATAGTGCACTTAACTACACAGGCATGATCTAAATTCTAATCTAAGATCTGATATAGTCATATATGCATGTATAATGTAACTGTTGACTTATGTGTGTTTTTAATTCATTTGAAAGAGAGATTTATTAGATTATATATCTTGAATGTTTATGCAGGTTTAGTGAAGATAATAAAGAAACACGATAAGCGAACCGGTGGACTACTTCGCTTGCCGTTTATCCAAGAGGTTCTGAACCAGCCCTTTTTTGAAACTGATGTGCTTAACAACCTTGTTAAGGAGTGTGAGGTGCTACTGAACTTTCTTTTTACCGACAATGATGGCCCTTCTTGCCCTTGCACATCAACTAGTGAGGAAAATGAAGAAAATAAAGAGCAGCTGATGCAGGTTCCTGAAGAAATTGCTGAAATTGAAAATATGGAGAATGTGCTCATCAGGCTAACTTTATCAGCATTGCATACCTTGGAAGAAATTCGCGGTCAAAGCTCAACAGTAAGTGTTTTCTAATTCGTCTTTGTAATTTTGAAAGGTGATACAACTAGTATATGTAGAAGTTTCGCAACTCATGTAAGCGGAGTTTTTGCAGAAGCAAGAAGCAAACACTAAATGATCAGGTGAAGCTTGTGGAGACAAGAAAAAGGTAGCACATGTTCCATGGAATGGATCGTGAATCTGAAGCTACTGGTCTTAGTCAAAATAATATGAACCAAGTCTTTAAGAGATATCTTACTATTAGCATCAATTATCGCTGTGAATTGTGATCACCTGAATATTTATTTATACTGTTATAGATGAATAACTAAATAAGTAGTCTATAGAAGGAAATCAAGGCTGTTTTGCCATTCAATGAAGTATGTAATAATGGATTAATATTTGATATACATTAGAACATCTACATTTCCTTGAGCATCAGTACGATAGTGTCCTGCATCGTTTTTTTTAGCAACCACTATGGCTACAAGTGAACTGAGATAACTAAACACAGTTTAAAGAGTGAAAAGTATTTGAAGCAAAACAATTAATATATATATGCATGTATGTACTGAACTTGTTCGCAATCGTTGGATCTGTCCCTCCCTACTGATCATATGTGCTCAAGAAGCCACCAATAAATCCCGCTCCATTGCAATTCCCACATAACATCTCCTTCCTGCCTCTGGAGCGAAAAATGATGAACAATAATAATATAAGGCACATTGTGGAATCCAATATGAAAATAAATGGTTGTTTTTAACACTTCTGCCAAAACTTCCTTCTTCCCTTCCGGAGCTAGAAAAAACTGAGCTTGACATTAAAGTATGTTTGGATTATTTTATTTGAGTTTATCTACTGACACGAAAACTTATACGATTGTTGGGAGGAACTAATAGAAACAACTTATAACATTTCTATAAGTTGTTTTCAGCATATTTCAATAAGCTCTCCATGATAGCTTATAGAAACAGCTGATAGATAGCTTAGAAGAAAACACTCGACTTTATTTTATATTTTGTTATAGAAATATCTTACACATAAGCACTTAAGTAGGTTGTTTATCCAAACAAGGCATAATTGGAAGGGGGCGTGGCTTAATGTTCATTCTGTTCCTCAATAACGAGGGAAAAGAATGTCGATAATGTTAGGCTTCATTGTATTCTAGAGGACTCAATATTCAAAAATTTGCATTTACCAAGCTAGATTAACAACTAGGGTTTCTTTTCTGTATCAGATCATAGAATGCACATAAAATAAAACAATACTCCTATAAAATAGAATGATTATACTAATTAGGTACCCGCAAAGCCAACAGGAGGCACCAGCTTTAAACAGTCCATCGAAAATATCAACAGAGTTCACTCCGCTACCTTTGCATTGAGAGCAGACAATAGCTCCTGTTAATTACACAAAATATAAGTAAACTTTCAAACTGTAGATGTATATTTTCTCTTGTTTTCGCCTTCAAGAACCGCAAATACAATACAAGAAGCGCTGTTGTTCAATATCAACAATTTACACGTTCATATCGGTAAAAAAAAAAAAAAGTAAATTAAAATTGAATAGTTACTAGCTAACTATATGGCATCTTACCATTTCCATCACAATCAGCACAAATGACACTATTTGGTTTTGTGTTTTGTTGGTTGTCATTTGTAGCCTACATAAATAATTAAAAGCTTAATAATACAAACATTGCTAACTATTTTGCATGGAAGTATATATTATGGCCATAAATGTACCTTTGCAGTGACAAGGCAATACTTCTCTGTGGGAGGGCCTTGGAACGCATAATTGACCCTGAAATGTTTTCGATTCGTATTTGTATGGCTTACTAAGTTGAGACCTGAACATTCGGAAGTTTGAACACAGAAAATCTTAGTACCAAGACATGACGGGGTTATGCACAGAGCAGAGACCATTGCAAAATTAAAAGGATAAAGAGATATTTTGTTCGCAATGGACGTTGGACCGTTAAAGGGAAGAATGGATGATTGAGATATTATTGTAGTTCAGATAAGATATTTTTCGAATAAACCACCATATTCGTCTTCTTTATAAATCACTTTCAAATTAATCCTCAACTTTATTAATATTTTAAAAAAGTTCATGTTTTTGTTAAAAGTTTCTCAATTAGATCATTCGTCATGTGACAAAGAATAATTGAATTTTTTTTGACAAAAATAATAACTAATTTGATAGTGATTTACAAATAAGAGACCAAGTTAATGGTTTACTTCATACTTTTCTTATCAAATAAGAATAAAATTATTTCATGAGTGCTAGGGAGACTCTATTTCAACAATCACCTGTACATTCACTTTTTAATCGAGTTAAATCTATATGAAACATATTGTTAAAGTATCCGCCTTATATTGATTTCACTTAATGATAAAAAAAAAATTAAAAAACTTAAAATACAATTCATTAGTTATCATCAATGTTAGAGAGACTCTCTATAACTTAACTATTGTATATATGTTCTTTCGGACATCAAACGCTCATATTTTTTTTACTGGTGGCCGGGATTTGAACCTCAAACCTTACATATATTATGCATTGTCCCTAGTTAAGCTCAAGGAAGCAACACTGTAAGATTATCTTCTTCGATTAAAAAAACATAATCTCAAAGTAAAACAAACGCAACTAAACAATAAGCAGAAATATAAGCAAATTTCTCGCATGATTAATTAGAAAGGAAGAAAATAAACTACAAAAATGATAAACGATCATTTTTTGAAAGAAAATACGATATGATCATTTTTTTTATGACGTTAACGATCATTGATGATCTCAATAGGATTGGAAGGGGTTTTGTTGGCAAATGTATTAGGGTTTGTGGTGGTCGGGGTTCGAACCCTAGACCTTGCATATATTATGTATTATTCTAAGTTAAAATCACGAAGACAAATTGTGAGCTTTTAAGAAAATAAGCAACGTTGCTAAAAAAAAATAAAGGGTTAAATAAGTTTTTTTTTCTTAATAATATAACAAATTTTGATTTTAGTCTCTATAAAATAAATATATGATGGTTTCATCATCAAAAAAAATATATTTTGCTTTTTATCTCTAAGGGCCAATTTGATTGTCATTCTTTTATGTTTATAATGTGTTCTTTGTATATTGTGTTAAACCATTGTATAACCGTATTATTATGTTAAAAGAATGTCAAAAACATGTCAAAGTTATATCTATTAGGGATATAGAAAAAACAAAACAAAACTTTTTATGATGATGAAAAGCAAAACAAAAACATGTTAAAACATCTCGTTTTATTTTTTATAGACTAAAATCAAAATTCGTTATATTTATAAACGAAAAACTTATTTAAAAATAATAATAAATAGGAGGTTTCGTAAAAAAATAAAAAAAAGCAGAGGAAATTAATTATATAACTAACAAGCATGTGAAATTGTGTAAAAAAACAAAATGAATGACAGTTTTATGATTGTTTACTCCTTATCCCCTCACTCCTCTTTCTTTTTTCCTTTATGAAATTATGATTCAAAGGATCTTAACAAAACAGCTAGCTTCTTTAAATAAAATTAAAAAAAATAAAAGCTAGCTATAAATCTTGCATGCCTCATTGTTTTTTCATCACTCATTCTTATATATATTTTTGTTGAATGTTGTGTTGTTTATTCATAGAATTGAAAAGTCTACTCCCCTAACTCCTTTTTAACACTTGTGTTTATGTAAAAGGATGCTCACAACTTTTTTCTCGTATTTTCTCAAGTCTTTGATCTTAACTTTTAACCAATTTTTCTCCTTTTTTTTAAAAAAATTTCAAAATTCTCTCATTTTATATTTTAAAGGTTTGGGTCTAATATTTCTTTAAATTATTTCCCATTTGAGAGGATCATACATACGTCTATTGCAATCCCGTTTTGGAGAACTAACGTTCTTTGGTAACACTACTAAATTATAATTGTAAGAGTGTATTATTTTACTGGCCTTTGATATTATCAAGGTTGATATGATATTTGATTATCTTTTTAAATACAAACATATTCGACAATTAGATAGTCAAAAAATACCTCCCTCTCAAAAAATTAAAGGAAAAATATTATAAACGATAAAACTCATAATCACTCAACGGCTAACTGTGTATATATAAAAAATGTAGGGAATGGAAGGCGAAGTTGTAAAAAATAATTAAAATTCTAAAAAAAATGCTAAATCTTTGCCATAATTTTTTTGAAATTATTAAGTAAAGAAGTATTAGTTGATTATTATTTTGTTAAAAAAAATCGTGGATAAATGAAATGTAGCTAGAGTAATACATTAAAATCTCCAATAATTTTGTTTTTATCAAAACTTTCTCTTGATTTGAATGTAACCGTTAATCTTTTCTATGATACATCAAAATTTACAATAATTTAATATAAAAATTAATAAAACTTTCACATGAGATACTGTTATAATATTTTTTGTGAATACTTTTTATTATTATCATGTATTTAAAATGTTAATTATTTTTTCTCCAAAAAAAATGTTAATTATTTATTGTTGTGATAGTTTTATTAATATAATAATAATATAAAATAAAGAAGGACATTAAATAATATATATTCTTTCAAAAAAATATACACGTGTGTGTAGGTATAAAAAAACATTGGTCAATAAAAAGGAAAGACATTAAATCTGGTTAATTATTTATAAAATAGTAAGTATATGTTTTAAAAAATAAACATCTTTATTGACCAAAAAATTAATATATAACATTCTAATACTGATAATTTACAAAATGATACACTTTAGTTTTGTCAAAATAATAATAATTATACACTTTAGTAAATGTTTTTCGTTTCATCTTTTAGTAGTACTTTATCCATACATGTTAACATTTTCGCATATATAGCCACTTTTTTGTTTTTATTTCAATAAAGGTTAACAACTAATTTACCTTTGCAATTAATCCCACATTTTTAGTTTATTCAAACATGATGGGAATGTCTAGTTTTAAATTTGTAAATCCTCAAGGAGGTTTTGGTCCAGTGCTCCACCTCTTTTTGTGTTTTGTTTCCTTTCTTTGGTTTAAGTATTTTGGGTAGGTATAGCTTCTCGCTATTGTGCTAGTTTAAAATAAAATATCGAGTGTTACTTTGTATATTTTACATGGTTTAAATAAATTAAAAATGTAAAAAATATTCAATATTTTTGTTATCAACCATTGTGTATAATATACTTAAGAATGATATGATGCATAGTCGAATACGATGAATCTGAAAGTAATGCGCATAATATTAATTTATAAGTATAATAATTATAATAAATCAACAAATATTAAGTTAAAAAATAATAAAGTAATACCTATTGTATGACATTTTTCTTTCCTCATTCAATAATTTTTATACATAAATTATTGTATTTTGAATGTTTACTTTGCTAATATTCTATGTGCTTTGAAATTTACCAAATATGCACAAAAAATTGTGTTTTTATAGCACTAATTAGTTCATATTTTCCTCATAAACCAAACTTTATTTGCATCTACATTTCTTAAAATCATGGCTCCTATTTCCTTTGAACAGTTGTGTCTGTTTCATGAAATGGATCGTGAAATTTTCTCATGCCTAGTCATCCATTGGGCCCGTAACCCATCACAATGTCTTTTGATCATGGCCTTGTGGCTTTGGCTAGAAAACATTGGCTATGTGAGTATAATTTCAAAATTGGTTGGTCTTCATCCTACCATAATCAATGATGTGGCCCAAGAAGCTGGATCTTGCTTGATGTGTTTGGAGCAAGAAGAATTTCCCATCCCAGATGATGGTGGTTTGTTTCGAACCGCAACTATAGCGGAAAGAAAGATATCTCTCGGGGTTTTCAAACAAAAAAGGTTCACTATCATAGCTGGTATAAAAAATGTTTTAAATAAAACATGTTCTATAATTTTCAATGATATTTTACTGCAAGTTTTGGGTAGAAATTGTGCTAGTAGATTACTACTACCTCACCCTTATAGACCCATTATTGTTCCTGGCTTCCCTCATCCAGTATTTGGTGAATTCAACATACCACCAACAAATTTTGAGGTGCTTGATTTAACTAGTTTTGAGATATGGGCTAACAAGAGGCTATTTGATGATGTATTGGATATAGATAAAACTTTATTCTTAACATTTTCAAGAGGCTTCCCTGTTTCAAAAGGAGAAGTGGTGTATTTCTTTACAAACACTTTTGGGGTTGACTGTATAAAGACTATTCGTATGGGGAATGCAAAATCAAGTCATCAGGTTATGTATGCAATTATGGTCCTCAACTATGTGGAAACACTTGATAGAGTTTTGAATGGGGGACGTATTGCAAAGTACTGCGTCAATGGAAAGCAATTATGGGCTCGCAAGTATGAGCGGCGAGAATAAATTTTGTTGCATCAGAGAAGAAAAATATAGAGAGAATTACAAATCATAAGGGAAAGTTATAGGTAGAAATAAAACACACATTTTCCTTGTTTTCTTGATTTGTCTGGTCAAATCATTTTTGTACTTTTCTGCGTGCTATATTAAAGTAATAAAGTAATTTAAGTTCTCTCTATTTTTAAATGATGCAAAAAATGAGCCGATGGTGTAGAATGGCGTAGATTAATTTCTTATTTACATGTCATTAATTAAATTATAAAAATGAATAATTTATGAAGGTGAATCTTTTAGGGGTGTTTCTTGCATTTTCACGATCCTCAATCATCTTAAATCATCAAATTATGTGCAACGTTATTTAGAATATGTCGCATAATGTTTTTTGAGTCTAAAAATTTGACGAAGAAACCGAAATTTAAGTGTTTTAAAATGGGGGAACAAATTCCATGAACATGTAAGAATAGAGGGATCAAAATTGATTAAGCACGCTAAATATTACATTTGTGTTTAAATGTAGGACACTAGTACTTCATAGATTAAATCTTGGAGATTAACAAAGTTGACAATAGTATTATAAAATACAAATGACAAATTCTCAAGAGAGTGTTATATTTGTATAATGCTACAATACATATAACAAGGAATCCTATACGTGAACGACAGATTCTTAAGAAGATCTTCTTTTGTATGTTTTCAATATGTGTTCCTCCACTTAAGGTATCATCCGAGTCATTCCTGGTAGACTCGATTCTCATGGGTAATGTCTTGACCTTTTAAATAAGGGATCGTGTGAATGGAAAAAATATATTACAAGAATTCATATGCATGAATCTTATATGCTTCATGTTCTTCGATAATGATTATTTATTATTGAGGATTATTTAATATTAAACAATGAATGATAGTCGCGCACATCACATTAAGATATAATTTCTTTTTTTGGTAACTATTTGTATATTCAGTAAAAGTAAAAGTCAAATGTTTACGTTATTATAAAATACGTCTTTTTGATAGTCAAAAAAAAAAAAATACGTCTTTTTATTTATTGTGTTTAATATATATATAAGCGTAAAAGTCAACTTTTGTTTTAGTTCATCTAAAATGTTTGTTCGATTTTTAACCATGGAATTTTTTTTAATCACCATTACTTTTAAGTCAATTCATGTTTCTCATTCAAATTTTTTGTGTACCTTTGATATTTGTGATTTAAATGTTAGTTTGTCACATTGTGGGTGTCTAGCTCATTCCACAAAATCCAACTCACTTTAGTTCATTTGAATATATTGTAAATAGATATACATTGTCAATGTAAAATTGTTTTGCTTATGCATTCAATATTGTTACGTCATTTAATGAAATATGACAAGTTTTAGCTTTTGATCTAATTGTTTTTTACAAGGGACAACGAAAATAGACTATGATATATATATATATATATATATATATATATGGTATTTTAAACTTTCGTAAGACACAATTTTATTAAAAAAAATCCCCCGAAATATTCTATTATACACAAGACATTGTTTCCTCTTAAAAATATGTATTTACCTTTGATGAGAACGACAAACAACCAAAAATTAAGGTCACACAAACTCCTAGCGAATGAAGGGCAACCAAGTGGAATTTTTTTGAATGCGAGTCAATTGAGTCTTTCTCGAGTCCACGAAGGTTAACAAAGTTTGTGGAAGTGACAAAAACAGTCAAATTTAAGCGTAACTTGACAATTTGGTGTTTTACTTGTGTTTCGTGTTTACAATGCAACTAATTGAAACACCTGTTTACAGAGAGACACGTTCAAAGGAAACAATGCATGCATGGATAGAGGAAACAAAAGACACCGTGAAATATGGAAGATCAAACCAAACTTGGGGCACTTGTATTTCCTACAACATAAAGAATCATGTTTACCTACAAAATAGTTGGGCAAGGCTTAAATTGTCGGCCACAATATTTTAGACAATATAACTAGTGTTGCCTGCAAACACGACACTTGTAAATTTCATTAAATATAATCAATCAAACCAGTTACTCTTCGCAATTTATCCATTTATCTTTTTGCTTCGACTTTTATTCATGCATTTCTTAGTTTAGTTTCAATAGCTTATATAAAAAAAGAATGTCGTACTTAACACTCTTTAAAAGAGTTAAGAAATCCATGACGAAGCGACAAATTCCTTACTCAACATAATCGTTTGAAGCACAAAAGGAACCACAATTCATAACTATTATTCGACGTCTCATCCAACTTTCAAGTTTGACAACAATTTTGGCATGCCCAATGGGACACTATGACCAAGACACTTAAAAATTGAGTTCATCAGACCGCAACTACTTGTAACTTGTGCACTTGGATTCCAGTAGTTGCTCCGACAAGATGGACCAACTATCAATCTCAACATATAAAATGTGAGGCCAACATATCACTGATTATCCTCCACAAAGTATGGGAATGTCGACATTTGTGGATATTTTTAATGATTCTATAAACGCGTCGATTGATCAACTTAAACAACATGAAGTTACGAATGCATCTTTTTTTACACAACAAATTGAAATGGGGATACCCTATCATTAGTAGGTCTCTCAACAACTTACTAGCGTTGCTAATCCAATGGTTCACAATGGGGTTGAACAAGTAAGGGAGTTGGAGGTTAAGCGAGCCAACTTTCGTGATAACTTTATCACCTTCACCATCCAAAGAGTTCAAGGGTATCATGGCCATGCATACATTGCAATCTAAAGCAATCCCATTGTTGCAAGATAGAGCTTTCATAGGTTTAGACGAATCTCATGCATCATGTACCTTTAATTCTTTCAAATTCTCGCCCTAGTACTTTTGTCACGGCTAACCCTGAGGGAATATAACGACAAATGATACATTTAACCACATGGCAAGGGGGTCACCTGAAGTGGTGGGACAAATTTTCACGGAACAAGTTTTACCTTACGACAACGCTTTGCAGGCAAAAAATATGTCAAATGTTGGACGACAAGCCTTTTGGCCCATTAACAAGATTACTGGATTATTGGATTTATCAACTATGAGACTATTGCTCACATGTATTGATTGGTTGGAAAATGGAAACCTTGATACAAAGTTCACTCGCTTATATTCCATGATTAGAAATAAGGTCAAATAAGTGAACAAGTTGTTAGAGGAAGATGATAACTATGTGACTAGCCACGAGTACTGAGTGTTCAAAATAAGTGAACTGGTTATCCTCAACTTAACCGTTAACCAATCAATACATGAGTACGAGTATTCAAAAAACTAAGCCAAATTGAACACAGTTCAAATGGATAAGTATTTTTAAGATATTCTCATCTCTATTATAGTCCCTTGGAATTTTGTTGGTTTTTGTCTATGCTAGTTGTATTAATTTTGATGTGTTTTGTTATTTTTTTTTAGAGTGTTGTAAGTGACCATGTTTTTTTTCTTTTCTATATTTATATGTATATTATCTTTTGGAGTGTCTATAAGTGGCTATATCCTTAAAAAAAATTGGTTATGGTTTTCGTGTTCTATATTTATATGCATATCTAGGCTTTATATTTGTGTTTTTTTTTTTATATAGGTTTGAACTCTAAATCTTGCAAATATTATACATTATTTCTACTAATTAAGTTCACGAGAGCATTTGTGTCTGCCATTTAAACATTTTATAGTTATGATAACTCTTATTTTAATTATCATACAAAAATTATTTGAATTTAATTTTTTTTTTTGTGGTGACCGAGGGTTTGAACCAATCTTTATCTTTCTTTTATAAATAAAGATGTCAAACTTGCAAATATTTTTAACTGTTTGAAAAAAAAAAAATTGACCCAACTCATACAAACTAATCGAATAATTTGTGAATTTTAAATTGAGTCAAACCCAAACTTAAAAAAAAAAAGATCATATCAAATTCAAGGATGAAATCATCATACTCGACTAATTTTGATATTTAAAAAATAGGCTTAATTGCACTTTTGGACCCCTATCTTTCCAAAAGTTGCGGTTATGAACCCCTAACTAATTTAAATACAAAACAGCCCCCTATGTTTTGATTCTTTGGCAGTTTTGGACCCCCAGTCC
>Ga0099826_10002572_pt1 | contig 11811 bp, 8 predicted proteins | sample Mtrugardesep15_FD_76830 | JGI IMG/M metagenome (GOLD analysis project Ga0099826, IMG submission 76830) | Root nodule microbial communities of legume samples collected from California, USA - M. trunc garden sep15 | ecosystem: Host-associated > Plants > Roots > Nodule | place: USA: California...
ACAATGAAATGATGTTTTTCTTATGAAATGACATTTTCTAAAATATAAATATCAACAAATAACTCTTTATTCCATAAAAATAATAGTTAATTTAAAGATTTTTAAAGTAGGTGTACCGGTACATCTTAATTTGCGGGTGTACTGTAAAGTGATATTTTCTAAAATAGGTTTTTTTTTCTTCTAAAAAATGGGAAACAAACACCATAAATCTCGTATTAATTTGGTTGTGTTCCTTTCATATTTTCATTCCGGTATCATTATATATTTACTATAAAAGTGATGTTTACTCGTAGTTATCCAAAACAAACCTATTACTCGCCGCAAAAACGATTTTGCCCTAACCTAAACTACTCGTCGCATCTTTGTTTACGTATGAGGTACGACAAGAACATCGTTTCTTCTTGTTCTGCTATCGCTGGTTTCGACATCGACACCGACACCTTTTGCCGTACGAAGGAACGACTTCGTACTCTTCAACAACTTCAACCCTTGCAATATGGTTTTATAAATAACTCTCCTAATAAGATCAAAGAAATCAACTCTGGTATGGGAGGGCTTTATACTTGTGATGGTTATGTGTTAGCTCACTATATGCCTGACTTGATGAGGCATAGGGCTTCTCTTGAGGCCTCCTCAATGAGCATACTTCGTCTTCATACTTGTGGTTGTGATTATAGTAACAATATCCCTTCACCGCCGTGGAGAGGGTCTGTGGTTTCCATGGCTATTACTGAGCGTGAATGTCAATATCTACACGCGATAATTGATGAGGGTAACCCGACAAATGCTGCGATGATACTCTCAGAAGTGAAGGATTGTTTACATGAGCTCATGATGCATCGTTTTGGAAGCACTTTGATCAAAAAGATTTTTGAAGCAAAGAAGGGTATGACCATGGAGCAGATGGATTTTCTCGTTTACTTGATCCTCGCGAATGATCAAAAGCTGTGGGATGTGTGCATCAATTATCATGGGTATGTATATGTTATCAAGGTTTTAAACTATGATCATGTTTTTTTAACAAAGTCCTACAAACCATTGAATTCAAATTTTATTCTCTTGAAATTTTTCTTATTTGTAATTTGTCTAATTATAATTTTCTTGTTGCAGAACTCGAGTTATGCAGGCGATGCTGGAGAATATTAGGCATCCATTCATGAAATTCGTGGTTGCGTATACCATCAAGCGTAACACTACTGCATTAATGAAAAATACTAATGGAAGTCATGTAATTGTGCAATGTGTGAAGCTCTTCCCGCCCATACTCAAAAAGGTAACTAATGTCGCGTCCTAGTCTTATGTTGTTCGCTTTTTGACTGTATTGCTTAATGCTTATGATACTGACTTATGATACTATGTATACATGGTTGTTTTTTTTATATTGTTTAAATAGTGATTGCTAGAGTTTGTCTCTTAAAATTAAAAGTTTGACTCATATCACAGTCTATTGTGAGACTCTTTGTTTTAATCTTTTATCATGTGTTAATGATTTTCTGCAAAGAGAGATTTTAAATTCAAATTTGATGTTAAACTCTCAATATTTGTCATTATTTTTAATTATCATCTATCAATGTCTTTCTAATTATATATCTTGGCCAATTTGTCTTGTTTTGAAGTTCTTAGATTCAACAAGAATGGTTATTTTTTGGCTGCCTTTACTGGATATCAAGAATTAATTGAGAACTTTCTTTCAGATGATCTTGGATGAAGTTGCAAGAAATTGTCTTAATATTGCTACTGACAAAATTGGATGCTTGGCTGTTAAAAGATGCCTTAAACATGGTGAGAGAACAGCCATAGACCTATTGGTTACAGAAATCATCTCAAATGCTATGGTCCTAGCAGAAGATCCATATGGGTATGATTCCACACTCTTGAATTCTTGAAGTGATTGTTATATTTGGTTGTTAGTCTGCAATTTATTGCATCCCATATTTGAAAGTGCATTCATATGTTGCATGTTTTACACTTCCTTAAACTTCCTAGTAACTATTTTTTGTTGATCATTTCCGTATAGATTAAGCAAGTGCATTCATTACCTTAAACTTAATCTTAATTAATAGAAAGGTTAAACTATTTGATAATTGATATATATTTTGTATGTTTGCAGAAACTATCTGTTGCAGTATGTGATTAAAATGAAGTTTCCATTAGCAAAGGAATGGATGATAGAAGAGCTTCATAACAAATTTGAAAGACTTTCTACGAACAAGTATGCCAGCAATGTGGTGGAAGTTCTTCTGAGGTTTTCTAACAAGAGTGCTGTTAAAGTCATAGTTGAAGAGATAATGAGAAGCCGTAATTTCTTGAAAGTTCTTCAGGATCCGTTCGGGAATTATGTTGCTCAGAGAGCACTCAAATGCACTCAGGTTTGACAATCATAACAACTATTGATGTTTTAGTTCAGATATTGGTTTTGTTTAAATTTGTTACCATACTTTATGTTTAATCCTTTTTTTTTTCCTTGTTCAATTTATTGCAGGGCCATATGCGTCGGAAGCTTGCTAATCTCATTAAATCCCATCGCCTAGCGCTTCAATGCCATACCTACGGGAAAAAAGTCTTGACAAAGGCCATGTCATATATTGAACGAAGGAAGTTCAATGTTTAAGGGATTGCAACAACTTTGGAGATTGTAGTCTTTTTAAGTAAATTCATTGTAATATATCCTGTCTTAAGGTTTAAGTAGGTACAACAAGACAATAGTTGTAAAATTGAATGTTGTGTACATTGTATTACCGACTCATCAAAATTAATATAATTCAGTTTATTTTCAGCTATGTTTCTCGTCTATTTTTGGTCAACTTGAATCTTATACTAAAGTTGAGTGATGAAGGATTCTTTGTAGTATACTAGTATCATTTTTCTTAGACCACAAGTAGTTATGTTTCTGTACACAAAAACTCTTCATGAGGAGGAATTGAAGTCTAAACTAGAATTGAAAAAACAAAAACCAATGATGTCTAAAACAAAATTTCAATCGTATGTTGAATTAACCGACGTTTGAAATATTTAAAGACCAAATTTGTAGCTTTTAACTAGACTTTTACTATAATCAATTTCAGTTGTTAACCCAATAGCTTACCCTGGTGAATCAAGCTTGACACAGAGTGTTGTTCCATGTATTCCGACATGTACATAGTGACCAACTGATTTTCATCGTCAAATAGTTGTTCAGCAAGTGCCTTAGAAAGTTCTGTTTTACCGACACCAGTTGGTCCAAGGAATAGGAAGGAACCAATTGGATGTCGAGGTCTACCTAAACCAGCTCCAGATCTCAAGACTACATCAACAATAGCATTTACTGCTTGGTCTTGTCCCACAACTCTATTGTGCAACCTGTCACCAAGTTCAAGCAACCATTCCTTCTCAATTTGGCTGAGCCGAGTCACTGGTTTACCGGTGCTTCGTCTAGGTTCAACAATATAAACCTGTTGAAACATCCTTTCAAATGTTGCATCCTTTTGCACACATTTACTATATTCATCAATTGTTGTTGCACCAATGCATCTAATTTCGCCTCGATCAAACATAGGTTTGAAAAGAATAACAGCATCGAGAACAAGATGAATTTCATCAATGAAAAGAATAACCTTTCCGTTAGCATCTTCCACTTCTCTCAAAACAGCCTTCAACCTCTGTGCAAATTCTCCTATATACTTAGCACCGGCAACTAATGCTCTCGTATCCAAAGCAATTAACTTAACATCATCAAGACAAGGAACATTTCCCTTAACTATTCTCTGAGCCAACCCTTCAACAACAGCTGTTTTACCAACACCCGGCTCACCAATAAGAACAATATTGTTGTTTTTCCTTTTCGACAAAATACTCAAAACCTTACTTATCTCTTCATCACGTCCAACAACAGGATCAAGTTTCCCTGCCTCTTCAACCAAATCTCTACCATAAATTTCCAAAGCTTGAAAATGTGTGTCACCAAAAGCACTATCAACTTTCTTCCCTTCTTCACCTTGAAGCTTTTTGACCTCCGGTTTAGCTAGAAGCATCCACACCAGCAAGTGATTTGTTTGTTTTGTAAACATTTCTTGATTCATCTTTTACCTACTACATTAAAAAACTGTAAATAAAAAAAATACCAACTTGAACAAAGAATCATATAGTATTTGTGAACAAGAAAACACTATAGGAAAATGATATATGTAGCGACAAATATTATAGTGAAGCATCACGATTGCATAATCTATCGACCCACTCTAGTATTCTGCCAACCGCGTGTATTGTGCCAAAAGAAAAGATCCAATGGTGACAGGCTCCCGTTAGGCATTCGTGAAATTCCAATCACGATAGATAGCAACGCTCAACATTATATGTTTTTGTGAAGAAGAAACCTTAATAAATTAATAGTCATTGTGTCAATACTATGATTTTGTTCATGATAGTTACATACTAAGGGTATAAAATTTGAAGGAAAAAAGTCAAAAACACAGAAAACAAAAACAGTGCATAACAAGAGTGTGAAATAACGTATCTTTGATTGCAAAAGACCAAAGTTGTGTCTTCTTTTTTGTGACAATTTCTTATGTTACCCTGTTTTCATTTCAAGCATTGATCGATATACATATATAGCAAAAGAACATGAATACATGATGGCAATTGGCAAATCAGTTTTGCCGAATACAGGGGAGACTATGAATGAGAGGACCCATTCACGTGCATGTTTTTGCTATAAATAGCATTTTTCTTTCATTTCCTATTTTAATACAGCCAAATTCCATTTTGATACCTCTTTCTCATTAACAAGACTTAATCACTAAGTCAGTCACCAAGACCAAACACACACACACAATTTACAAACCACCTTAGTTAAACAAATTCCATCTCAACCCATCATAATCTTAAAAAAAATATTGGTTAGTCATGAATAACTCGTGATATTTTTTTTTTTTTTAAATATGACATTCATAATTAATGAGACAAGTAAAGTATTTTGTAGTCCTTTAAAAAATCGTGATATTTTTTTTGTAAATATGACATTCATAACTAATGAGACAAATAAAGTATTAACAAAGTGGAGAGTTGTATGCTGTTCTTGATGCTTGGAAGAACAAGAACTGAATCATTTTTTTATGCTAACATAATCTTTATTTTTTTGTAGTGTAAATTGTTCAGGGCCATGATTTAACTTTACTAGAACTCTTTTGTTAAGATACTATTGCACCAATATTGATGAATGGTTTTGGCGCAGTTTAATAAAATTTTCTTTTTTCAAAACAAAAACTTAACACCGTATATATATTGAGAAAAGGTCAAAAAATAAAGTAATGTTAATTCAACATAATCTCAAAATAGGTTAGGTTTCTCTAACAGTAAACAAATTCACTATTATAGTAAACTCAAATATTCTTTTTTGAGGTGAAACTCAAATATTATTTGTCTAGCAAAGAAATAAGTAAAAATAAACTTAAACAGGTCGGCCTGATAGGCTTTACTAGTATACATGTGTGTTCGCGAGACGACTAGCTAAACCCTTTATTTGCAGCCTTGCGACTTTGCAAGTTTCAGCATTAATAACATGCCCTCCATTATTTTCTACACGGTATACCAAATAACTGTCATTTGGACCAACATCAATGTAAACCGTTGTATTCTCATCAATTACTTTCCTTGTAAGCATAGACAGCACTGTCACCACCTTTTTCTCAAGCCACCTTCTAATTGGTCTAGCACCATACACCTACACAACAACAATAAAAACAAAATTAGTTATAAGTAACATTTTTTTCTATAAGAAAAAGATTAAAATGATGATGATGATGATGATGATATAATAATAACACTTACAGGATCATAGCTCTCAGCAAGTATATAATCCAGTGCTCCATCTGTAACTGCCAATGTAGTTCCTTTCTTACCAAAACGATTAGCTACATCCTTGATTTGCAACCTTGCAACCTTCCTCAATTGTTGGTGAGAAAGAGGATTGAATACTACAACTTTGGTTAGCTGGTCCAACAATTCCAGCCAGAAATGATCAGTTACTTCCTGCATTACTCGATCGTGAGCAACTTGCATGGTACATTTTCCTGAAAGTCCACTTTGGAGATGATCAGCGCCAAGGTTTGAGGTCATGATAACGACCGTGTTCGTAAAATCTACATTTCTGCCTTGTCCATCAGTTAAACTCCCATCCTCTAAGATATAAAGTAGTTTGTTAATTACAGAAATATGTGCTTTCTCCACTTCTTCAAAAAGTAGCACAATGTTTGGCCTTCTTCTCACAACTTCTGTTAATCGTGCAACAAACCTGAAAATTCAATTCAGAATATACAAGTGAATGAGACATGAGATGCATATTTTGAACTCGAGATAAGTTAAAGACTATAAGTCAAAACTAGAATTGAAAAGAAAAAAAACTAATGATGTCTGAAAAACAATTTCAATCGTGGGTTGAATTGACCGACATTTGAAATATTGAAAGACCAAATTTGTAGCTCTTATTTCACACAGACAAAACATTTGTGTTTTATCTCAATTTATTAATTTAGCCTTTTACTACAATCAAATTCAGTTGCTAATCCAATAACTTACCCTGGTGCTGCATCAATCAATCTTGACACATAGTGTTGTTCCGTGTACTCCGACATGTTCATTCTCACCAACTGATTTTCATCGTCGAAGAGTTGTTCAGCAAGAGTCTTAGCAAGTTCTGTTTTACCAACACCAGCTGGACCAAGGAATAGGAACGAACCAATTGGATGTTGAGGTCTTCCTAAGCCAGCTCTCCACCTTAATACAGCGTTAGCAACGACATTTACTGCTTGATCTTGTCCCACAACTCTATTATGCAACCTGTCACCAAGTCCAAGAAACCTTTCTTTCTCATTTTCGCCAATTCGGGTCACTCGTATACCGGTCAATAGGCTAACAACCTCAGCTATTAGGTCAGGTCCAACAGTTGCAGCTCTTGCTATATCGTGTCGCCTTTCAATCTCCTTTAGAGACAAGATAAACTCTTCACGTTTCCTTTGAATCTCATCAATTCTCGCTTTCTCTTTTCTATACTTCTTGACCAGAGTTAGAAGCTTGTCTTTTAAGTCGTCAAGTTCTTTCCACGCCTACAAATAATATCAACAATTAGAACAATCGAAATAACATAAATACACAAAATAAAATTAAAACTAATCTATAATATGATGGAAAAAAAATACACAAACTAAAATTGTTAAAACAAAAACTCAAAATCCATACTTACATCTGCAAGACGAGCTTTGCTAGCGTTGTCATCTTTTGTTGCCAAAGAAAGAAGTTCCACTTCTAGTTTCACTCCCTTCCTTAAAATAATGTCAATATCCTTTGCCTGACTATCAAATTGAACTCTAACACAAGCAGGATTCATCTTTTACCTACAACATTACAAAAAAAATCCATGTAAATAAAAATTCCAACATGACGAGATAATTATAAATATAGTATTTGTGAACAAAAAAACACAAGCTAGAATACCTAAATATAAATCCGGTGAAAACCCTACTTTTTTTTTTGTCAAGTAGTCTAGTGGCTAGAGCTCGCACAATTTAATTGTGGAGAAGTGGGGTGTCCAAGGTTCGAACCCGGGCCCCTGCATATAATATGCAATATCCCTACCAACTGAGCTAAGCTCACGGGGATAGTGAAAACCCTACTTAACTATTTTTTTTGTGAACTAAAAAACACAAACTACCTAAATATAAATCCGCTGAAAACCCTACTTAACTATCTTTGTTTTAAGGAAACCCTACTTAACTAATAGTTCGTGTCACTTCTTAAAGAAAAAACTAAAAGTTCGTGTCGATACTCAGTTTTATGTGATGACGATGATCATTACTTAATAAGCGTGTATACAATTTGAAGACAAGCAAGCATAACAAGAGTGTTACGCACCTTTGATTTCAGAACACCAAAGTTTTGCTCTTCTTCTTTCTGTTACAACTTCCAAAGCAAGGGAATGACTATATATATAGGACCGAAGCAGGAAAGTTCTCGTTTAAATCTTTTTTATTGATTCTATTTTTCGATTAAATCTTTTAAAGATATCACAAAACAGTTTTTACTATATTTACTCACATCAAATCTTTTAACTCCTTAGAACCAAAAAGAAAAAAAAAACTCGTTAGAACCAATATAAAAAATAAAATATGCATCTAAATTTTTGGATTCGAACTCCCTTGTTGCTCTTTTGAGTTTGTTTAGTTATGTGCTCTTTTAAACATCATCCCACCTTTTGGTATACAAAACATTCAAATAGGAAGAAAAAAAAGTGTGTGTTAATCATTCAAATAGGAAAAAAAAAGTGTGTGTCTTAATAATAACTATATAAATTTTTCCAAAAAATACTAACTATATAGATTTACCCAAAAATATTAGTATATGCTATTTTACTATATATTTTTATGTGTAGCGATGCATAAAGACAAGGGTTAAATATATTTTTAATCTCTATAAATATATCAACTTTTCGTTTTAGTTACTTTAAGAATTTTCTTTGATTTTTAATACCTATAAAATTTTCAATCACCACTTTTGGTCCTTATTTTTAAGTCAACTGATATTTTATGTTTTTGGAGCTTAAAAATTCATATTTAATTCATGTTTTGTTAAAAAGTTCTAGTTTTATTTTGGGAGAGATTGTCATAGTATTTTATCCATTTTGGAAAAATTTCATTAAAAATATCAAGGCTAGACTTCAGTTGAATAAAAAGTATGGAAATTCTTTTAAAGACTAATAGTCTAACAAAATATTTAGAGTGGGACTGAAATGAAAAGTTGGTATATTTATAAGGACTAAAAACATATTTAACCCTAATTTTTTAATAACACTTTCATAAAAAAAAAATTTGAAAAATTATTGTGTTAGATGGGACAACCAAACAATTCACCTCTTGAGAGTTGCGATGTGTGTTTAAACTCGCCCTTCAAGTTGGCTTGTTCTATTTTTGGTAAGGTAACAACAAGTCAGGCCTAAACGGGATGGGTTGACCCGCTTTGTCATCCCTATATGTCTTACACAAGAAAAAAAAAATTGATAAGTCTTGATTTAGGGTGTTTTTAGTATTTGAATTCAATAATATTTATGGAATTTTAGTTTTACTTTAGAGATTATTTTTTTTTTAGAGAAGTTTTACTTTAGAGATATTTTACTACAAAACATTAATTTTCATTTTCAGGATAAAAAAATGAAGAATTTTCAAGACTAGAAAACGAGCACGACCCATGCGCCCATGGCACACAACAGTGTGCCCTGTTTGAAGAAATTGGAGGCAAAATTGTCGAAAGTTGAGCACGGTCTAAGCGCCTACCTAGCACGAATGTGCGCCTTCCCAATCTGCAGAAGTTCAATAGTTTTGAAGGCAAGAACAACCGTATACCCTCCAAACACGACCGTGCGACCTCTGCAGTCAAAGTTGTTACAAACTCTTATAATTATTTATTCATTAGCATGTAACTCGTTTTCATTGTAACTCGTTTTCAATGCATTGTCTTAGGCTCTAGGCAATAAATATACCTCATTTATGAGGAAAAGGGGATCTTTCACACTTGCATCTTGCTACCAAGTGGAAATCAAAGTTATTACTTTTTGTTTAAGTTTTGTTCTTTATTTTTCATGCACTTTACATTCTTATCTCTTATTTTCTGTCTTTACAATAGGATTATATGCAAATTGGAGAGGATGAGTTTCTTATAAATAAATAAATAAATAAAAGTCAAGTATGTTAAATTAATGATGGTGATGAAAAGAAAAAGAAGTGAAAGAATGTTCTAATGACAAAATAAATGAAATTCAAAGAAAAATAAGCAAAGTAAGAAAAATGATTAAGAGTGCTAAAGAAATCACAAATGAAGTTGTGTGTGATAAGAAAAGAGTACATTGTCTTAGTGATCCACGGTAGCTTACATGTTTTGAGATTATGCTTGGAAGTATACAGAAATTATTTTCTTGTGAATGCATTGCACAAATTGAGAGAAACATATTAGCTGCTTGAGTGATACACTTATGTGAGGATTGTGATTCTAATTGTTTATTTTTTGGAATGTTCAAAATCATGCTTTGATTCATTGATGATATGGAATTTGTATTTTAAACTTGCATTTCATGAATCATGTTTAATCCAGAGTTTTTGAATGATTACAAACCTTCAAAAAAATATAGCAGAGGCCCACTTCATCATCCAGTCAGCTAAGGCGTGTGTCTCATTTACTCATCCACAAACCAATAAGCACACAGCAGCATGTCACAATATTTAATGACGTGGCAAATCACAATCAATTCATTTTTTCTTCTTCTTCTTCTTCTGAATCACTGAGTCAGTGACGACGACCGAGACCAGAAACACAAACACAGAAGAACACACACAACAGCTTAATTAAACAAATCTCATGTTAATCTTATGCTAATCCCCACAAAATGAGGTTTAGATCTATTCATTTTTCTCTTCTGTTTATATCTATAACCTCTTTCTCTCTTCTTCTTGTCCCCGCCGATACTCGTAGCCCCAAAAATGTCCAAACTGCCCTTCGCGCTAAATGGTCCGGTACTCCTCTTCTCTTAGAAGCCAGGTACATTCATACGTCGTCGTTTTTCTTAATCTCCTTTTTTAATCACCATTATCACTAATCCGATCTCATTTTCTTTTCAGCGAATTATTATCTAAACAGCAACAACATTATTTCTGGAACTTCATTAACATTTGGATTAACACTAATCATAATGATGATGATGTTAATGCTAAATACTGCGTTAAGAAGATTCTAGAACACGGTCGTTCACTATTAACAGAACCATTAGCATCGGTTTTTGAATTCTCTTTGATTTTGAGATCAGCTTCATCTACGCTTGTACTTTACCGTCAATTAGCGCGTGATTCTCTTTCCTCATTTCCACTGTTACATAATGATAATGAAATTGTTGAGATTAGAAAGAATGAGACGCAATTAGATCCGTTGCGTGTCGGTGTAAGTGTTGAAAGTCCTGGTGGGAAGTGTTGTTGGGTTGATACTGGTGAGCATTTGTTTTTTGATGTCCATGAATTGCGCTCGTGGCTTCAAAATAATCATGATCATCAAAAGTAAGTACTTAACTGCTTTATCTTTATTTGGTTATGCCTTTTTGTTTTAGTTCGGTTTGGATAAGCAACTTATTTTAAAGTTTATCGCTCTGGTCACTATTATAAGCAAATGATTTTTTTAGGTTTATTGAATAATTGATGTATATAGTCATTACATGTATTATAGATGTATATAGTCATTACATGTATTATAGATCAGATAAAGTATATAACACAAGATAAAATAGACTCAAACTGTTTTCGTATGATCTCTAAGTTGTTATAATAAGCTATTCTGGAGTACTTATGGAAATAAGCTGAAAGCAACTTATGTACATGTGGTAAGCTGTTTTCATAAGTTCTAATGAACAATGTCATAGGTAAACTCAAATAAGACAATCAAACAAGCCTTTAATTGAACACTTATAGCATAAATGCTTATCATATATGTCTTTGTGTATAAGCTATTTCTACAATAAAATATAAAATAAAGATATAGTGTTTGCATAAGCTATCGTAGAGAGCTTATCGAAATAAGGTAAAATCAAATTATGGACATGTCATAAGTTGTTTACATAAGCTCTCTCAAACAATCACAGGTGCACATGCCAGTAGATAGGCTCAAACAAGTCAATCCAAATAGGACCTTGTTTCAAGATTATTTTTTATTAATGTTTGTGAGCTGCATAAGTTTCAACTTAGGTTTGGTATTCTTGTCATTAGGATTATAAGATAAGTGGGACTTATTAGTGGGGTCCAAACAGGG
>Ga0099826_10002573_pt1 | contig 11811 bp, 11 predicted proteins | sample Mtrugardesep15_FD_76830 | JGI IMG/M metagenome (GOLD analysis project Ga0099826, IMG submission 76830) | Root nodule microbial communities of legume samples collected from California, USA - M. trunc garden sep15 | ecosystem: Host-associated > Plants > Roots > Nodule | place: USA: California...
AAAATGACAGTACTGATCTGCACCACTGAAATATTGTATGGTTGTGCCACAACAGCTTTAACCAAATTGGCACCTGTTCCATTAGGATCAGAAGGAGAGGTAAAAGTGACAGCACCTGTGCTAAGATCTGTGACTTTCATGAAACCCTCTGATCCCTTAGCTTGTCCACTGGATTGAAACAATGTGCTGACAGTTATAGTTTGATTTTCCATGTGCTGGAATTTTTGAACATCAAAGTAGTCGAGGAAGACGTGGATGCTTAACACCTTCTTGATCACATCCATTGGTTTTCCTGAGATAGGTGCCATCCCACTGTTATCGACTGCAAGCACTGTTATTGTTTGTCTCGAGTTTATTTCAGTTGCTAGTTCGGTTTGGGTGAGGTAGTTGCTGTAACTGCTGTATGCAGGGTACTGGGACAATATTTGTGTTATGTCAAAACAAGTTATAGATAAGGGAAACAACATTATTATTAGTAAAATTAAGAACATCATTGTCAATGAAGAACATGACACACACATTTTGAATATTGTTTGTGAGAGACAGAGATACTTGTGTAAGATATTGTATATTGTTAGCTAGCTATAGAAATGAAGAGATCAATTAGTAATATCAGTTATATATATAATTTGTTTTTGGGTTGTGATCCAATACTCTAGCAAGTAGACAGGGTATGATTTATTCAACCAAATATTAAGGAGGTTTACTTGGACGCAATTTGAGAAAAAGGTGGAGCTTTCTTCATATTGCTAGGCCAGTTTTGAGTTTGACAATTTATACGCATATGCCCTATACTTAGATGTTCTCTAAAATTAGTTAATTATCAGTGCTACTAATTGAGTTAATTTGTTAGTTCCAGTCAAAAATAAAGATATTAGTGGTTAGTTTTCTTCTGTCAAAAACATTTTGACCATGCAATATTCATGTGTGTTAATTAAATGCATGTATATCTGAGGCAGTGAATAAGTTTGAATCCTCTTGTTATTGCACTTGGACGCAGTCTTTCTTTTTTCGTCGCCTGTAATTTGAGAGAATTTTGGTTTACCCTCTGCCATATCATCGATATTTCAGTTTACACTCCTGTCATATCATCAATTTTGTACAATCAAAATTCATGAAGGCCTAAAATCAAAAATCTTCAAATTACAGGGTTGAAATTAAACAATTTTTTTACAGGGGGTAAACATATATTAACCCTTAAAATAATGATGAATTGTTTTTTTGGGAATTAAAAATCGAAGAAAAACTTTAAAAGAACTAAAACAAAATATTGAAATTGTAACAAAAAAAACAAAAATTAAAATATTTGTAAAGACATCAAAGCCTTTGCATTGTAATACATTGTCCTTATCAAATGCACTATGCTCACATGGACTAAACACATGAATTTTCTTACGGCATATAAGATATTTAACCCTTAGTTAATTAAAATATGCTTGAATAACTTTTTGGCTGATTTTTTTAAAGCTAGATATAGGAAATGCAATAGTCATTTAAAACTCATAGACACGAGTGAAAGAGTTGGCGCTCGAATCTCAGTCCTGACGTTCAATTTAAATTTTTGATATTTTTGTCAATTGACAACTTTTTGATTGAAATTTAAGTAATTATTATTAAAGAAATGATATTTGTATAATCATTTTAAAACAACTTCTAGCACAACTTTCTATCTCTCATACTTCTAACACAACTTTTAGTAGGTTCTTTAATTTAGCGATGGTAAAATACATCTATGTGGAGGATAGTGACAAGTAGAGGTATAAAGGGAGAATATTGGAGTTGGAGAAGAAGTTTGTTTGTTAGGGAGGTAGAGTTGGTGGAGGTGTGTCAGACTTTATTATCTAACATTTATTTGTAGGATAATGTGAATGACGTTCGAACTTGACACTTTAATCCTAAAAGTAATGCTTTCGGTCAAAGAAGCTAATGTCTTCATTTCTAATTTTGAAAAAAAAATTGCATATTCTATTTGGTTTCATTGAAGTCATCGTTGTTTGCTTGGAGATTTCTAAATGATTGATTTCTAATTAAAGTTAGTTTAAGTTAAATAGAGATGAAAAATTTAGCATCTATGTTTTGTGTGGAATGATGTCATGTGAATTGAAAATCCAATCATTTGTTTTTTGATTGTCCAATTTATAATAAATTATGATCAGATGTATGTCAAACAATAGCTTTTGTAACGCGGTTCAATTCACAAGTTTGGTATCTCATGAAACAAAAGTGAAATAATGACTTCATTCGATTTGGTTGGCGTGTATGAGGTCGATTTGAAAGCATCGTAATCATGTGATAGGCTGTAGTATCACCTTAAATACTCACATGGGTGAAGATCCTCTCCATTTTAAGTTCTCTCAATTTGTTCCATTACCAAAGTTTTGGTGTATAAATATGCACCTTAAATACCACATATTGATATGGTAAAACTTATCGTTGGTCCTAAATAAAGTTTAAATTAAGAGTTTTTCTTATAATTATTGTCAATAGAGTATTCAACTACTCATATATATTTATGAGTAGTTTTACCTGTAATTTAATTTTCATATTATTTTTTTGATTTGGCGGTGTTGTTGTTTTTTTGGGTTTTTATGCATTTAATATCTACCGTACCTCTTCAATTTTAGCACTCCGAATGCTTTGATTATTTTACTTTAATATATATTCATTTCGACTTTTTTAATAAATAATTAATTGCAGCATGCCAAAATATTATCATAGGGTAATTAAGTGTATAAAGAGAATATATGGCATGATCAGACAATTTAACAAGTATTTTAACTAAATAAGTTAGATGATAACTAAACTAATTGAAATAGTTAAGTGAACAAGTGTATATGTGAGTTGACTTCATCTACGCAATCGACATATGATTCATATGAAAACATACGAATAACAACAATATGTTTTTGTATTTGTGAAAAACATGATCTACCAGTTATATCAACCCTCAGCTAGAAATACTTATCATGTTGACCAAGATCTTCAACAACATGAAGGAACACATGTTTATGTATTTGGTACCTTTGACGAAACTGCTCATTCGTGTATACATGAGCTTCTGAGGTATAATTATTGAATAATCAGACATGACCCTATTCATGATTCCTTTCTATATTCCTTTTCAGATGCCTAAACTTATTGAAGCTCGTGACTTCTTCTTACGCTTGCCTTTCAAAGAAGAGTCTCATAAGTCATGCATCCATGTTGTCATTCATATAATCCAATGAACTTTTTTGCAATGTGGGAAGGGTTGGAAGGATACATGCGAAGAAAAGTTGATACCGAATATAAGATGATAAAACAGTTGTAGAGAGGAAATGTGAAGCTTATTAGTCATGTTTTAGTATTTATAGGTCTGTGAATAACACCTAGTTTGAATAATAGTCATATCAATCAACTCCATATTTTCCTTTAATCATGTTGAACAATAATTAACGAGGTTGTAGTTTCATATATGATGTATCATTCGTTAATATTTGCAAATCATTGATCTTCAACCTTTCCATATCACTCTCGGCCTTCTAAGTATCTGCATTGACTCTTTTCCTCTGTATCTCGACCTTTTCACCCTCAATATGTGCATAATCGCGTGCAAGCTCTGACATCAATTCAAATTTTTGTTGATAGTCATCATTCAAAACTTTAAATTTGACCTTGGAACTAGAGGTTTCCATAAGTTTTTCTTTCTCCTTCCTTTTAGTGGCCTTTTAACCGACTTAATGACATATATTCACCACCATAATCTTCACTTTTCATTCCTTCATATGAAGACTCTCTACACATCCATTTACTCACATTCACATATGTATCATATTTTGAATTCATTAAGTAACAACAAAATCACTGATTTTGTCTCCCATCAAGCAATCATGACAAAATGTGCTACTCGTTCAATACTCAATTCAAAATCTCAAAATAGGCAATCTAGAAATTCAAAATCATGTACTCTTCGAATAACATTTTACTCTCACTTGATCAATCCTACCCATTATAGAATCGGTCCAAATATTCCTCTACAATATTGTAAAGACAAACCAACTATCAATAAAGAAGACTAAAGTTGCCTACCAAAACACCAACTTTTTCCTCATGAAACCTAGTAAAAGTTGAATAAAAAGACATACTAAACACCAATTACTTATAATCATATTTTTAAAAAAAATCTAAAATGATAGTGCATATTATTACATATTTTTCTTGGGATTTTCATCACTTAATTAATATAAGGAAAATCCTAACAAATGGCATGAGATATATTTGTTAAGAATTAATCACCTTATTTAATTTTTCTTTTCTTTTTTATTATTAAATTAAAAAAAAGAAGGTATAGTAGTATAGTATAGGTTGTAGTATGTATGTATACGAAAGGAAAAAGAAGAAAAGAGAAGAGAAGAGAAGAGCGTGGTGAAAAAGAGGAAAGTTTTAGAGAGTAGGGTTTGTAGATTCCATATTCCGTAGCTGAATCTGATTCCGGATCGGTGTTAGTGAGTCAGTGATGAAGCTCACAGTGAAGACTCTGAAAGGAAGCCATTTTGAAATCAGAGTTCATCCTTCTGATTCGGTATGTAGTAGTACTTGTTTTTTCTTTCTTTACAACAATTTCATTTGATTCAATAATAATTCCCAATTTTATTATTATTATTATTAGATAATGGCTGTAAAAAAGAACATTGAAGACATTCAAGGAAAAGATAATTACCCATGCGGACAACAATTGCTGATTCACAATGGAAAAGTATTGAAAGATGAAACTACTTTAGCTGACAATAAAGTCTCTGAAGATGGCTTTCTTGTTGTCATGCTTAGTAAGGTATCATGGATCTCTCTATTTCTATCATATTCATGCAATCACACTCTTTAATAACCACTATCTTGCCCATTTCACTACTCCATATAGGATTTTAGGGGCTCAGCGCTAATATCGATATTAGTATTATGTCGAAAAGAGTGTCAAGTGTTTGCAAACAATTGAACACTTTAATAATATGCTCCAAGATAGAACTAGCCTGCATTTGGAATCACCCTCAAAGTCCATCAATCTTGTCGTAGCCTGCTTCTCTCACATGTTGCTTCATGTTCATCGCACAATTCTACCGAAATAAGATTTCCGATTACGTGCTAAGATTAACCAGAATAGTATAAAGTAATTATTTCTAATCAAAAGCCCTAATTTTAAAATTAAAATCCTAAATTAGATCCCAAAAAACACTATGTCACACTCTCTTTGGGGCCAATTTAGGACGTAGAATATATATTTAGTTGGCAAAATACTGTTTAATTTGTCGATCTCATACTGTATGTCTTGCATTATCTTATTAGGTTAGTTAGCACAGCAATGTATTTTTGAAATCCTTGATAAAATTATGAGTATTATAAGAAAAGTTGATTGTCTAAGAAACATATCTACAAATTAATGATGATTTAATTTTAATTGATTCAGTTTGCATGTCTAAAGAATGACTTTTTGTGCCAATGATTTAGATTTGGTGGCACTTCATTATTCATTATTAACAAAACCAAGTTTGATAATGATGAAAAAAGGATATAGAAGTACACCCTTTGTTCTTGGCAAGCTACCCTCTTTGCCCATAGTAATTCTGGTGCTCAATTTTTTCCTTGCATTGTCTCTTTCAGATTTAAGGCCTTGAGTTCCACAATCATTTTTATATTTTTGTGTTTTTTGATTGTGATGAAAGCTGTGTTTATTTTGTCTTACAAGCCATATGTGAAAGCATTAGATCTTGTAATATGATTTGCAGTTTGCCATTTGTTTAAATTTGATACATTAATTTCATTATGTTAGCGTTTGTTTTTTGATTTGTTACCTTTCATAATTTCGTTATGCTCTGGCATGCATTGTTTGTTTGCGATTCATTTTTTGGCTCTTTAACCATAATCTACCATTTTACCGTTCTATTTGCAGAGTAAAGTCTTGGGATCTGCTGGACCTTCATCTACTCAGGCATGCTGCTTGCACATTTTTAATATCTTTTTGGTATTTGAGTTTTTTTTTTTCCATCTTGTATGAGTTAGTGACTGTGCATGTGTGACAGACCGCTAGCAATCCACCTATAGCTGTGCCAACACCAGATTCCACACCAGTAGTACAAACTCAGTGAGTTATTTGAAATAGTTCTCCGTGTAGCTTTTCCATCAACTTGTGTTTTTTCGTAACTTATTTTATTTGGCTCTGCAGATCTGAAAACAACAACGCATCTCCTGCAGTTGTGTCAACTACAAAGTATGGCTTTGTCTCTATGTTTATCTGGTTATAACTGTTTGTAGTCATTAATGTACGACACACTATACCATCTTTATGTAGATTTTGTCTGATGAAGGCAATTGCAAACCATTCTTATAATTGCAGTAATACATTCTTGATGCTAAAAGTTATGGTTGGAATTTGAATTTGGCCTGATCTAATATTATAATTAATATTTGACTGATGCCATCTATTCAAATTTTTTTTTTCTCTCAAAACTATAGGGGCAAGTCAATAGGCCAGGTCGTGCTAAAACTAAATTGGGCTAGCCTGATGATTTTCTGTGATCTGATTGGTTTTTTTCGTTCAAAGCTCTGAAGGGAAGGCCGATTCTGCCCAACCCCAACTTAGGGTTGTACAAATGTTTTTTGGGCTGGTACAATGTAATTAATCATTTTCTCTGTCATTGCCCTGATAAGGGCCAGACTTGCGTCCAACTTCTTTCACCCTGACTGCATTCAGACATCACTTCAGCTGTCATCTTCAACTTGTTTATCAATCTTCTGATTTCTCACTAATCAGACACATCACTCTATAGTCTAGAGTACAGTCACTTTCAAACTGATAAAAAAATGCTCAAATTACCAAAATTCTGTTCAATAATAATGCCAGATTCTCCAAAAACTGTTAACATGCCTTACACTGGCAACTTGAACAAGTCTTGTAGGCTCATATCATTGTGGGTAACCCAAACTTTAGGCTGACAAAATCCTAGTCTAGAATGAAGAATATAATCCTAATCGAACCACATGGAATGCTGTACCAGACCTAAGTAACTAAACCTAAACCCCTACATAGTAACTCGAGTTTCCTAATTATAGTTACACCCTAAATTAACATAGTGTTCATAAATGTTTTATCCTCTTGCTGCAATCAACAAATTGAGTTGTTTGCCATTTACCTCTATCCTGTCGTCAAGCCTTCTGAAATACATTTCAATGTCATTTTTACAGTGTTACTACAGATACTTATGTACAGGCTGCTTCAAATTTAGTTGCTGGCAGTAATCTTGAGCAGACAATTCAACAACTTGTGGACATGGGTGGTGGCAGCTGGGATCGAGATACCGTCAATCGTGCTCTTCGTGCAGCTTTCAATAATCCAGAGCGTGCTGTAGATTACTTGTATTCTGTACGTCTAAACTGCTCATTGTAGATTCTATTTGCTTGATCCTTGTGCTTTATCTTATTTGATTTGATTTAACAATTATTTATATGCAGGGAATTCCTGAAGCAGCAGAAGTTGCTGTACCGGCTGCTCAATACCCAAGTAATCCAACTGAAACAGGTGGGGTCACTACCGGAGTTGTTCCTGGGGTCCCTAACTCGTCTCCGTTGAATATGTTTCCACAGGTAAAAATAATAATTTGAATGGATTAACAAAAGTCATTGTACATTGTCATTTACAGCTTTTGTCGTTACTTTGTACTTTATTTTGAGTTGAAACTCTTTCAGGAGACAATTTCTGGTGCTGGAGCTGGAGCTGGAGCTGGTTCGCTTGACTTCTTGAGGAACAATCCCCAAGTAGGCATTTTGTTTCATTAGTAGTAGACAATATAGTATTGCAAGTCACATGTTATTTTTCTCTTGTGGCAATAAATTGTTAGTAAACGTTTCTATGTTCTGCATATTTAGTTTCAAGCATTGCGGACAATGGTACAATCCAATCCACAAATTCTCCAGGTATCTAACTATCTATTTTCTCAATCATCTAATACCTGTCTTTTGGTCATTTGTCAATGTCTGAGATAATTTCTATTGCAGCCTGTACTTCAGGAGCTTGGAAAGCAAAATCCAGGTCTCTTGAGACTAATTGACGAGCATCATTCTGAGTTTCTTCAGTTGATAAATGAACCCATGGACGGTACTGAAGGGTGAGTATACTGCTTTCCATGTATGGTCTGTGATAGTTTAACATGGCATCTTTGCATTTTACAGTTATTACTTAATCCCATAGTCATGCTTCTGTTATAAATAACTTTTCGGTTTTATTAGTAGTAGTCTTTGCCATGTTTGTTGACATGAAGGTTATGTTTTGACCTGTTGTGGTATCTAATCCAGGAAGCATCTGTAGCATTTAAGATTGAAGTATTGACCTAGTAGTTTATTTATAAATCTAACTCTCTTTCTTCTATTAGAGATAATTTTGATCAGGCGGAGCAAGACATGCCTCATGCCGTTAATGTGACGCCAGCTGAGCAGGAGGCAATTGGAAGGGTATGTTTTTTTTTCTTTCTTTCTTCCAGAATGACATGCGCTCTTTTCATTTCAATTGATTTACCTTGTGCCCTTGCAAAAAAAAAAAATTGATTTGCCATATGTACTGATTCATTTTTACCTATGACATGCAGCTCGAGGCTATGGGATTTGATAGAGCCTCCGTCATAGAGGCATTTTTGGCGTGTGACCGTGATGAGCAATTGGCAGCCAACTACTTACTGGAAAATGCTGGGGATTTTGAGGATTAAATCACTAACCTACTATGATTCATAGTTTTTGTTTAGGCTTTTTTCCTTTTTGCAAGGAGGGTGGTTTGCAATTTTTCTTCCGTCTTTCTAGGGAAATTTATGTGGTAGAGTTTTTGATTTGGATTGATGTATTTTACCATTTAATTACCAATGATTTTGGTTTGGTTTAGTTTATATGACAATGTTTTTAGCTAGCTAGAGAAAAACGAAATATCTTCCCTGAATTAGGCTTTGGTTCCTATTACTAGAGAAAAACGAAATATCTCATTAATGAGAATTCTATTTTTTTCTCCTAAAAGGAGTGGGGTTACGGATTGTGGAGTTAGGATCCTCTCCATTTTCCCTTTACATTACTATAGTTTTTCAAGAGTTTTGAAGTGGATATTAAATAATTGGATCCACCAAATGTCACTTATTGTATCTATATTTCCAAAACATTGGTAATGGAAAGAATGGAGGAGGTAAAAAATGTAGAGGATATTGACTCTGGATTGTGTAGAGAAGCTAGATAGATAGAGATGGAGGAGTAAGGAAGAGTACACGTTAATAACACTTGTTTTTGCATTCAAAATTTCTGAAAAACAAGTTATACACATGTTCTATGAGAGAATATTAACGTTTAACGTGAACTTTTACTTGGTGAATGAATATAAAAGATGAAAAATATGAAAGTAGTTTCAACCAAATAATGAAGTTCCTTCAACAAAAAAAACCAAATAATGAAGTTCTCACTTTTTTTTGTAGCAATTTTACTTTGCATATATAATTATTATTTCTTGTAACCAAGTAATTTTGAGTTTTGTTTTTCTTGTAAAAAAAAAAGTAATTTTAAGGATTGAAAGAAAGGAAAGAAGTTTTGGTCTTTCAAATTTTTTAAATTTAGGCAAAGCTACAAGCTTCATCCTTATAACCAATCTAACTTCCCCAAACTGAGTTTCAACCTTAATTTGTGGAAATGTACATCTTCTTGATTTATTCTCTTCCATTTGAATAGCTTATATGTTTTGTAAGTTCTTTGGACTAATAAGAGAACCTTCCTACATCTTTATCAGCGTCATCATTTGCATCATCTTCACTTTCAATATGAGCTGAATGTCTATGCAGAGTCATCTGCAAATTCATTTAAACCATCCGTTATCTATTACAAGAGAGTATAAACAAACTAACAAAGTACACAAAAAACAAACTCATCAGAAACACATGAAGTACACAATAAGCATGGACAAAACTAGTACCAAAAGTAGGGACACGACTCACTAAAGTAAAGTAGGATAAAAGAACAAGAACCACAGTCACACTTAAGTAAAGTAGTAACAAAAATTGAACTTAGGGACCACAAACCCTATAAAAATCCAAAAACTGGAACACATATCCTAAAAAATTGATGTAGAAATGGTGTAGAGAATAACCTGAAATAATTGTTCTGCACATGTTTACGGATGGTTGGTTTAAAATCAATATTTTCACGGAGAAGCCAGATCACAAATAACACATGAGTGGGCCAATACCTGTTCTAAGATTTTTTATGTTTTTAGAAATCAATAAACCTCTTCCCTTTTAATCATTCAAATGTCTTTCTTCTTGCATTTTTATTTGTTGCAAAAAATTCATTTATAATCATCAAGGTTCTATAAGAATATATTTTCGATAAAATTAATTAAAACGATATATATGTATATTATATTAACTACTTACTATTTAATAAAGACGTTAATCTATTAAGCACCTTCATTAAAGAAAGAAGAAAATGGATACTTGTACAAAATTTTGACACAATTCTCTTGTACGGTTATAATCTTGGTCTCTCTCTCTATTGACTTTCTCATATAAAAAAAAAGTTGTTGGATGGAAAAATGAGATGGTTACCGTTAGAGGAGCATTAGTGCGTAATCTCCAAAGCGTTTTGAAATTCAAACGAAAACATAATAATAAAATGCAGGACCCACCCACCGAAATAACAGCACTACTTAGTGAGAGCAATTGAATTGAATTGAATTGAATTGAATTGAACAACAATGAAGAAAAACCAAACCCTGGGTCGTATGTTTTCAAATCCCCTCAGTGAGATTGACACCAACGTTGAGTTGAGTTTGAGGCATAGTCGTAGCTGCAGCAACACTACTACTCACTATGTAGCTGACAACAACAAGGAAAATGTTTCTTCTTCTACTACTTCTCTTCCAAAGTCCAACTCAACAAACAGAATTCTTAAACCTTCTTCGTTGCAGTTGTGCATGCAAATCAACGATCCTTCTTCTTCTGATTCTTCCCACTTTTCCAGCTCTTTGAAAATATGGGACCACTCCGACTCTGAAGCTGCTGCTCCTGCTTCCTCCTGGTCTACTTTACCCAACAAGTAAGTAAACACTAACTAACTAACTAACCAACTAACTCTTTCATTTTCTTAATTCAAATTACTTTATTGATTGTTTCAGGTCTTTGATATGTAGACCATTGCCTATAGATATTGGAAGGTGTACTTGTGTTATTGTTAAGGAACCAACACCTCAGGCTCAGGGTCTCTCTGCTGCCAATTTCTTCTCTCTTTATACCTATGTATGTATATTTATATTTATATTTATTATTCACTCACTACCATATCACTTTGCTATTAATCAACATGTAATTATTATTCTAGGAAGGTCAGGGACGGCAGAATAGGAAACTGGCTGTGGCCAACCACAAGCGCCGGAATGGGAGGTCTCACTTCACCGTAGCTCAGAATCTCAAAGGACTACTCTCCAATTCTGATGATGATACTTTTCTTGGGACAGTAACCGCTAACCTCACCGGCTCAAAATACAACATTTGGGATCAGGGATATCGCAATAAGCCCCGTAGTAAACAACCAAAACCGCCTCTTGCTGTTGTTGAGTATGTACCTACAATAGCATCATGTACAGGAACTCACAGAACCATCAAAGCTTATATACCCAAGAACACCAACCAGGTTACATTCATTTTCAATAATATGATTGATAATCACACTCACATTGTTTTCAATAATAATAATAATAAAATTGGGGTTCAGGTACAACACATTAAGGGACTGCCAATGAATTGGGAGGGGAAAAAGGACAAA
>Ga0099826_10002574_pt1 | contig 11810 bp, 3 predicted proteins | sample Mtrugardesep15_FD_76830 | JGI IMG/M metagenome (GOLD analysis project Ga0099826, IMG submission 76830) | Root nodule microbial communities of legume samples collected from California, USA - M. trunc garden sep15 | ecosystem: Host-associated > Plants > Roots > Nodule | place: USA: California...
TCTAGGTTTTTTATGACATTTTGAAGGATTTGATTGTAATCCTATAACATTTGCCCTTTTATGACAATATTCGTTAATTTTTCCCGTTGTTTTATTCTGCTATTTTTCGTTGATTGAATGAATGTTTGAATAAATGATGAAAAATGGTTGCTTGAATGAATGTATGAAAGAAGAATTGAAAAATCAGGGAAAATAGAGGTTCTGCCTTGTCTGTGCCGTATGTACAGAATGGGCGCCACTTAACTGGCGCATGTGCTAAATGTTGCGCCACTTAACTGGCGCATGTGCTAAATGTTGCGTCAGTTAACGCGCGCAGTGCCAGTTAAAGCGCGCAGTGTTTTACACATGCGGCAGTTAAGTAGCGCAGCATACGTTAACTAGCGCAGTATTTAGCACTTGCGCCAGTTAAGTAGCGCAGGGGCATTTTCTAAATGGCTGCAGGGCGCGAGTGAAAAATGCAGAGCGAAGAGCAAAATTCTAAAATAAAACGTCTACATGCGGAATGCAGAATCATTGGCCAAAATTGTAACAACATTATCCACTAAGATTTAGATATATCCACATGCGGAATGCAGAATCATTGGCCAAAATTCAATTGAAAGGTAGCAGGCAGCCATAGAAAGTTGCTTTGCCCAAAGGCTAGCTTGAATGATCACAAATATTCTATTTATACTATATTAGTTTTAAGAGACACCGTATATCTGCTTAGCTTTAACGATAAACATTTGTGTGAATAATCTCAAGAAATTGTAGAGTTAAATATGACTACTAAAACTGTTATATAAAACATGCACATACTTTGTATTTTGTGTGTATGTTGAGGCGTGCACCTTTAGTACTAATATGTAATGAGATTTCGTTAATGCGAAAGATAAAATTGGAACCAGGGATAACACAAAATATATGCTCCCCGATATTAGGAGATAAAATCGACCACGAGCATGAGTAACATAATAAGTAGTATTTCTTTCCATCCTTAAGCACGCCACATCACGTTCCGAGGTATTGTTCGTTTTGAGTGTAAAGTCTTCAAGATTTTGTCCTTTGTAAAAACCGCTTCATTGGTGGAGGAGTGTGGGTATTGTAAATGTTGAGGCTAAGGAAGCTTGTCTAGGTTCGATTGTTGGTTATGCAGTCGCCAATATTTCTTTCCACCCTTAAGCATGCCACACCATGTTTTGAGGTATTATCTGCTTTGCGTGTAAATCCTTCACAATTTTGTTCTTTATAAAAGGTGCCTCGTTGGAGGAGAGGAGTGTGAGTGTTTCTATATAAACTACCCTTGTTCTCGACTTCTAAACCATATGAGACTTTTTAAGGTGTACAAAGAACAAGTAGTAATTAAATGTAAAAAATAAATGTAAATTTGAACTATTTGCCGGTTAATGAATGTGGATACACAAGTAATGGTATTCACGGATTTTGTAAAAAAAAAAAAAGTAATGATATTCGCGGATATCCATATTAGTCAATGATAAACTCTCTCGCATGAGAGAAACTCTAACCCTAATTATCTTGTTCATATATGCAGTCGCTGAAGATTAATTTGGAAGGTGAGTGAGTTGGGGCAGTGGAGAAATAAAAGTCACCATGATAAGTCGTTTTCTTATACTTTTAGGCCATGTATTTGTGTCTTAGAGAAAGTGAAAAATTATGATAGTGCAACTCCTATAAGAAATGCAAAAGTAGTAGAGTTTAGAGAAATTAATTGATTGCATTGTCAAATTAAATAGTGATAGTGCAACAAAGGATGATGTTCGTGTTGATTGTGGTGGTTTGATCTGAGATAAGAATGGTATCTTGGTACATGGTTTTTCAAAATGGTTGGGTCGTTTATTGCTGATTGTGGTGGTTTGATCTGAGATACATCATTTATTGAATAAATTTTAAAAAATATTTTTTTCTAATAAATGAGACTGGAGTAGTGCTAGTTAACTAACACGTTAATTAATATTAAGTTGGGAGGCACGGTTTCAGGTACTATATTGGTGAAATGAATTCATCGGTAGTTAGAATTGGACTTGGAAGTGAAAGTGAGTCACATGTATCGGGAGATTAATAAGTATGTGGATGCTTTAGCAACTCTAAATGTGAAGATGTTTTGAATTTGACTTTTATGGGCAATGTCCAGCTCATATTACACATTTATCATTTTCCGATTTTGTCGGAGTTACTACTCCACGGTTAATTAAGATGTAAATTATTTTTTGGGCTTCGACTCTCTACTTATTAAAAATCAAAAAGTTCTTAAATTTGATATTTAAATTGTGATTAAATTTTCTGTATCTTAGGTTTACTCTACGTAAATAATCCAAATTTCACAAATTCGCATTGAATTTCTTCTTATGTCTCTCATTTTATCTTTTCATCTCTCTCACTCGTTATCTCCATATTTCTTCTATTTTCTACACTCTATCTCCTTTCTAAGCCCAAAATCACCAAAAAGTAGAAAACAAAAATATTAGAGATCTAAATCTCAAAATAAGTTACACACTGTTATAAATACTAAATAGTGGTACTTAAACATAGTAAAAAAATGAGTGGTGTTTTCATAGTGAATATTCTACCTCATAGATACTTTGGTTCACTCCACAAAAATTTTACGTTAGTTTTATGGTCAAACAAGTGAAAACTAAGTTAAATACTCACACCTCACGAAAAGATTCAAAGTGGAGTTTGATGTTCAACAATATGAATGAACATGACAAGAGTAAAAAAATTACCTTAAAGTTTCCTAATCCTTTTTTTTTTTGGGTATGTTATCTAAAATTACCTTAAAAGTTTATGACTTCAAGTCAAATTATTAGGAAGAACTTATATATATAAAAAAAGCTCATTTTTGGGTCAAAAACGTCAAAACACCTTCAGTCATGGTAGTCATCAATCAAATAGCAAATAGTTTTGAAATGAAAGTAGATTAGCAATGCTATTTCTCACAACTAATATCCTTCATCCAATTAAGTAGTGTCTTTCAAGGAAAACACACTAGTATTGCTTGTATGTGGTTACACATTTTATACACTTAAACCATCGTGAGAGTGTTGTGAACCAAAATTCGCTATATCAAACATTATCCAATGTAGAATAGCAGAAAATAGATATTCACAAACATGCACATGAAAATATAAAAATCCAAACTTCATTTTATTTTTTAAATCCCTAAGCAAATGGTGGCATCTACGAATAGTGGCATATTCAAATTAACAATATTGTAAACAACATTTGACCTTTGACATGTAGTGTCGCATGCAAAACATCCATTACACTAAATTGTTTTTGGTAGAAATCTAACATAGTCGTCATTAGTTTTTGACAACGGCTTTCATGTGATCAACAATATACATCTTCTTCGACTTCACCATCTACAAAAATATAAAGATCCATTAAATTTTATGTTTTCTTATGCATATATGAAACTAAAATTGAACGCATGCTAAACATATTGTTCACAATACTTCTTTCAAAAAGTTATCTAAATGAAATATATATATATATATATCAATTGAAATAGAAAACTAAACACAAACCAAAGATGTTTTTTGGTTTCAAAGTAGTTTTAGTTGCAAGTCATTGCCATTCTCATTAATTAGGAAATCAAACATTTGAAACATATAGGAAACTAAGAAAAGTCTTAAGGTCTAACCTCGAAGATAGATAGCCCGGTTTGCTTGAGCATTAGCTTCAGTGTTATATTCCTTACACGTTAAAAAAAAAACATGTTAGTAAATGTTAATGGCAAGACAAAAACATAGAGTTATAATCTAAAAAAAAATTGTCAGATTTTAACAAATTAGTGCGAATGAGCATGAAAATGTAGCATAGACCACTGTAAATGTTTTCAACCTCCAAGTTTGGTTTATTTGATTTTCCACAAAGCAAATACCATATAATTAAAAAAGGGAGAGTTGTAATCTAAAATAAAAACAAAAAGATAATAAGCTAGTCATACTTGCATGTAAATATTCATAAAAATAGGAGCATGATGATATGATGCACGTAATCTTTGCATGTAATTAAAATATTCATATAATAAGGAATTGGAGTTGTATGGGCACAAACATAAATGAATAATATTTGGCCACACACACATAAATATTTTTTGTCTCAAAATACTAAATCATTTTATTATCAATTTCTTTTTTATTATTAGAAAAAATCTTTTGATGTATGCCCAAACACTGTTTATTTATGTTTGTTCATTTATGTTTCTGACCATGGTAGACTTACTCTAGGAATTGTGTATACATAGATTGAACAAAATATATAGCTAGTTAGGATTCTGATTTTTAATTCAAGGTGGAACATTTAGATTGTGTATATCTAATTTCAAATTATAAAGATAACTAGGATCACATGACTTCTTTTATAGACCAAATTTCTAAATAAATACCGTAGGAATGAGTTGGATGTTGAATGAGTGAAAACATTCCCTTAGCTGCAAAGCATCATCACACAAGCTCAATAAATTAGGGTTCATGATTTTCCATGAACCCAAAAACTGTTGCAAAACCAATAACATATTATAAGAAAATTGTAAATTTCATTTTCTTCTTAATAAACCATAATAGAACACAAACCTGGTTGATAACACGTATGGAGTCTCCTTGCACAGTGATGTTCCTAAATCTTTTATAGATTGCTTGCTTTAGTCCCAAAATTAAAGCGCGATACTCAGCAGAACTATCTGTTTGATCGCCCAGTCCTTCACGGAATCGGTATAGCTACGAAGAAGAGAAACATAATAGTCAGCTACAATATTTTCTTAATCAACAATAGAAAATAAAAACCAATTGAATTGTTGCATATATTTGATACCTTCCTCCCATCTTCCGCAAACATAACAACTCCTGCACCAGCTGGTCCAGGATTTCCACTCGATGCACCACCAAACCGAACGATACACAAACCCTGCAAATAAGATACAGAACTTTGGAGTTAACCTATGATTGTCAAAACTTTATACAAGTTTTAAATTTTGATAGAAAAGTAACAAAAAAAATCATGCATGATATGGAGCTTGGACAGTCAATAACACTAACTATACATGCAACTAATTTTATATAGAGTTTGTCATAATTACAATTATATAAGTATCTGATGACCTAAAATACGTATTATCAATTTAGTCCCTAGCATACAATCAAGACGACAAATATGAGTAAAATTCATCGGTGTCAGAAAAAATATTCATAATCTCATAGACATATTCGAGTCTCCTAATTTTTTATTTCTCTCTTTTCCTATTATATTTGTTATAGTTAGTAACAAAAAATTAACTAATTAATGAATTATTTAATTAGAAGACAAAATAAACAAATCAAAATATGAAGAAAAATAAGAAGAAGATGAATCACCTCTCTCTGGTTTCCAAGGCTCATGGTTTCTCTCACTCTCTAAGGTTTTCAACTTCAATTCTTTTGCACTAATGTTTGTTGTGTAGACTCACACTACTATATAGTACAAAACTAATTGGTTTGTTATAACAAATTCCGAAACCGAATTTTAAATGATTTTTTTACCACTGCTGCAAAAAGTAACTATGGTAATTAACTCCAGTGAGTACTATGGCAGTGAAATGGATCTTTTCAACCTGCTTATTTGATTTGCTACATATGTGTGACATTCAAAATGTTAAACTGCATGTGCATGGACAGATTTTACGTGTGTATGTATCTCTCCCTTATGTACTAAAATAATGTATATATTGATATTTGGATATGGATTGAGAAGGGACTAAAGATTATGAACTGTACACACCACATTTTCGTGAATATATGCACATGGTGTATATCCAATACCAACAACTCACTGCTGCAAAATATCCATAATTAGTATCAAAATAAATTTAAAGATAACAAGTATTAAAATAAAAAACTTAATCAATTGCCTCAAAAGGCTTTCATGTGTAGTACACATCAAAGGGACAAGTTCAATGCTTAATCAGTTACTTCATATTAAGTGCAATAACACTACAAGAAAAATGCAATTTAGCGTCCACTAATTCCGATGCAAATGCATTTTTTTTACAAAATTTAGCTTCAGTCAGGTAGACGCTAATATTTTTTTATTTAATTCTCTAATTAGTTCTGATGCTAAATATTTTTAATTTAGCTTAAGTCGGTGAAACATTTGCTTGAAGTTGGCTTGGTCGCGTGGTCAAAGTCAGTTCAACTTAATATGGATTCTAGTGTAATAGTTAACTCGATAATTACTAAGCTGGGATGCACGGTGTTTGGTATAGGTTAGTGTAGCGAATTTATTCGATGGTTAGAAATGGATTGGGAAGCGAAAGTATGTCACACATATCGTGAGGTAAACAAGTGTGCAGACGCTTTAGCAACACTTGGTGTGAAAATGGTTTTGATGTGATTTTTTATGAGTAACGTCCGATTCATATTATATAAGTAGTTTCGGATTAAATATCACCTGTTTGATTACAGTTGTAAACGTACAATTTACCTAAAGTTGTCTTAGCTACTTTCATTGGCCTCATCATCCAATGCTAGGAACTAGTTTCATAACCCATAATTATTCATTGACTGAACTATATTTTTCGTAAAGATTCTATAATCATCAAAACAAAATTGAAGCGTGTTTCAAAGGAAACACTTTCACATTTGAGTCCATATACACAATATGAATGAACATGACATGAAGCAAGCACTCCAAGGTAAAAATATTGCAAAATCAAATTTCCTAATCCTTTTTTTTTTTTGGCATGTTCTAGAGTAACCCTAAAGTTTAAGACTTCAAGTCAAATTATTAGGAAGAACGTTGTGTATAAAAGAAGCTCATTTTTAGGGTAAAATACATCGAACACCTTCAGTCATGGTGGTCATCGATCAAGTAGAAAAGGAGTTTTAAAATAAAAGTAGATTAGCAGAAAATAAAGATTCACAAACAAGCACATAAAAATATAACAATCCAAACTTCATAGCAGTATTAGATTTTTAACTTCCTAAGCAAATGGTGGGCATTTACATTTACAAGTCATGGCATGTTCAAATTACAACATTGTAAACAACATTTGACCTTTGACATGCATTGTCACAAGCAAAACACCCAACATGCTAAATTGTTTTTGGCAGAAAAGTAACATAGTTTGCCATTAATTTTTGACAATGGCGCTGTCATATGATCAACAATACGCATCTTCTTCAACTTGACCATCTGCAAAAATATAAAGATCCATTAAATTTTATGTTCTCCTACCGTATAAAGATATGAAATTAAAATTTGAGGCATGCTAAACAGATTGTTCTTAATATTTCTTTCAAATTGTTATCTAAATGAAAATATATCGATTGAAATAGAAAACTAAACACAAACCAAAGATGATTTTCAGTTTCAAAGTGGTTTTAGTTGCAAGTCATTTGAAACATATAGGAAACTAAGAAAGGTCTAACCTTGAAGATTGATAGCCCGGTTTGCTTGAGCATCAGCTCCAGTGTTAAATTCCTTAAACATTAAAAAAACGTGTTAGTAATTATTAAGCGCGAGACAAAAATATAAGGAGTTGTAATCTAAAATAAAAGGTCAGATTTGAATGGAAATGTTCATATAATTAAGAGCCTAATGCAATTAGTACAAGTGAGCATGAACAATGTAGCTAGGATGCCGAGCGTCAATTCAAGAGTTGGACCAATCTAAATGTTTTCAACCTCGAACTTTGATTTATTTGAGTTTTCCACAAAGCAAATACCAAATAAAAAGAGGGAGAGATGTAATCTAAAATAAAATTAAAAAAAGATAATAAACTAGTCATAAAAATTCATGAAAATAAGAGCATGATGATATGCTGCAAGTGATCTTAATTTGCATGTAAATATTCATACAAGAATGATGCTGATATTTTTACAGGAACAAGTATAAGGAATTGTGTACATAGATTGAACAAAATATACAACTAGTTAGAATGCTGATTTTTTATTCAAGGTGGAACCGGTATATCTTACTTCAAATTAAAAAAATGGGAAGAAAAAGATAAAAATGATTCTCAAATACTAAAGCAATTGATTTCAAATCCACAAAGCAATAGAAAATTGAGATGATGAATACCCTAGGAATGTGTTGGATGCTGAATGAGTGAAAGCTTTCCTTCAGCTGCAAAGCCTCATTGCACAAGTTCCATAAGTGCTGGTTGTTGATTTTCCACGAACCCGAAAACTGTTGCCAAACCAATAGCATATGACAAGAAAAATGTAAATTTTATTTCACAAGTTCCTCATATTGTTGTTAATGCAGAAACCATATAATCACTTAGAATTTTCAAATAACCATGTAATATTCTGTGAATATAGTTGGATTATACTTTCTTATCAACATTCATATGCAGTTTATGCAAAAGGAGACTTGAAAAATATGTATAATATAATAATGCACACCCTATAATAAAACATAAACCTGATTGATAACAAGGTTGGAGTCTCCTTGCACACTGATGTTCCTAAATCCTTTATTGATCGCTTGTTTCAGTCCCAAAATCAAAGCGCGATACTCAGCAGCGTTATTTGTTTGATAGCCCAGTCCTTCACGAAATCGATAGAGCTGGACGAAAAGAAACATAACAGTCAGCTACAATATTTTAATAAATCAACAATATAAAATATATTTGATAAAATTGCATAAATTTGATACCGGTCTCCCATCTTCCGCATACAGAATGGCTCCGGCACCAGCTGGTCCAGGATTTCCACTCGATGCACCATCAAACTCGAGGATGCAAGAACGCTACAAATAAGGTGTAAAAATTTAGAGTTAATACATCATATGATCGTCAAAACTTTCCACAGGATTTCAATATTTTACAGAAGATTTCCAAAAATGTAAAAGAATAATAAAAATGCAAGCATGATATAGAGAACTTTTATACATCATTCATGCAATTTAATAAGTATCTATTGAATTAAATCAACAGATATTAGACACTAATTAATATCTAGAAGTAACAGAGATAAGAAACTAATTAACATCTAAGTAACTCAGTTAATAGAGTTATTTGCTTACATTTGTAATTGTTATTATGACATTTGATTTATTTTAGTTCAATCTTGTTACTTTTTTCAAAAAAAGTAACAATATTGAACAAAAAATAAAATGTCATAATAACAATTACAAGTATCTATGAGCAAAATAACTTTATTAATTGAGTAACATTTTTTAAATTCATTCTGAGACATATTTTTTTTATAATTTTGATATCCTTTTTTGAAGTAACTTAGCTTAGTAACTTTTTATATTTGCCAAAATCTTACTAACTCTTTATTACCATGGAAATTTTGTGTAAACTATAATTTTCTTAATACCTACATTTTAATATTAGGAAGAGTGAAAGTTTACCTTACCACAATAATTATAAAGTAAACTACCAAATCAGTCCTTGACACTTTATAGAGGACTCTCAAATAGGTTTATAATATGTCAAAAAGGTGTTATTAAACTTTCAAGTTGATCCTTACTTTTAGCTCCTTACTATCAATTGATGCCCTAACATACTCTCATAAACCACTTAATATAAGTTATGTTCCTATATTTTAGCAACTTAATATTAATTCAGTCTTTATATTTAACTATTTACTATCAACTTAGCTTCTAACATACAATGAGTCACAATGACTAATATGAATAAAATTTGACAATGTTAGAACTATCGTGAAATATTCATAATCTTGAAGACCTAGAGCACTAAAAATATGAAGGAGAAGAAGATGAATTACTCTCACCTGGTTTCCACGGCTCATGATTTCTCTCTCTCTCTCTCTCTTTCTCTGGTTTTCAACTCCAATTCTTTTGGTCTAATGTTTGTTGGGTAGAGTCACTCTACTATATAGTACATAACCGATGGGTTTGTTGTAACAAATTCTGAAACCGGATTTGAAATAATTTATGAACCAGAATATATATTATATTCTAGTAGAAATGAAATTAATATTTTCTTGGAGGTAGAAGATTGTAGAGTAAATAATTTGTTACTACAGCTGTAAAAAGTAACTATGGTAATAACTCCAGTGGCAGTAAACTCTGGTGAGTATGGCAGTAACAACAAGTATACTATAAATCCTATGTCATGTACTATTATTCGTTTTGAAACTTAGTATTGTTGAATGTGTCCTACTTGAGAAGATTAACGTGGTTGATCATGCAAATTTTCATTAAAGTTATATAGACTATTTAATAGAATGTTATATGATTCTTAGGCACAGTGTTATTCGTGATGTAAATATTACTCAAATGATAAAAATTTGCGATAACATTTAACATGCTAATGTGCAAGTTCAAACTCAAAATTATCCATTTTTCAATATTTAAAATGTGATTTTTGTCGTTAAACTCTTTCAAAAAAAAGTAGTATATGATTTTTTTCTAATAAATTTTACCGAAAGAATGTGTATAAAAAACTTTTTTGTGTGGTGTTTCGTTCAAATCATTCAAATTAAGGTCTTAAGAATCATTTCAAAACATACACATTATGTTAACCATAACGTGAAAGCAAGATATATAGGACTCGGTATAAATACTAATGCGACATTATTTGTGTCATTTTGAGCAAGGATTTTTCTATATGCTGCAATAAGTTATACAGACACTGAGTAATACAAACCAACTTATACAATTAGTATTTTTGATCCCTAAAATTATGATTTTTGGCCCCATATAAATGATTTTGACCATATTTTCAAAAACGTTATAATTAAGGACCAAAATGTTCCATTTTAAAATAAGGATACAATTTTCGTGAATGAAATAAAATTAAGGACCAAAATGCAGTTAAACTTTTTAAAATATTTCAGATGTTCTTTTAAAAAAGAAATATGTTTATGAATATTAACTTTTACTCAATCAAATGATTTATTATCAATTATATATTTATTTAAATAAGATTTTTTGAATGAAATGCAAAATGTACTTATAAAAAATAAAAGGTAAAATTAGAAGAACTAATAATTTTTTAATAATAGTCTATAATAAGCACTCAACACCTCCAACCCTCTTTTAAACAAAAACAAAATGAGTCTCACTTATATCATTTTTTTAAGGACTCACTTATATCATTTATGAATAACTCAGTCATTATATTTTAATATTCTAATATTAGAAGAGTGAGTCTCACGGAGATAGTGCTTATTAACAAAGCCACTCTCCGTAAAAGAGTTTTCTTTTCGTTTTTTTTTTCTTCTATATTGGGAGTATCCACAAATATTCTACCATTAATTTTCGTAATAATATTAATATAGTTCAAAATAACAAGTTGAAAGAATCTGTGATTTGAGTGAGCTGATGAGTAAATTGCATTGACTTTGGAGAAGCAACTTGAAACCAAATTGCATTGACTTTGGAGAAGCAACTTGAAACCAAAGTGATTCTGAAGTAGATTATGCGGTGAAGATACTAAACTCACTTTGGTTTTTACTTGTTAGGGATTTTGTGGTTTACTAATTTGAGTTTGCAACACATGAAGATTGAATTTGGATTGGTCTTTAATTTTAATTTTCTAGATTTTTTAAGAACAACATGATGAAGATGGATATGGGTTGCAGTCTCCTGTTGGGTGAACAGCAGATGTGCATTCTCATGAGGTTGAAGATGATGTGTGAAAAATATAAAACGTGGGCAGACCATCATAAAATATGTGTTCCTCATTAATCTAATGACAAAAAAAGTTTTCCTATGGTGGGAAACTCTTTCCCCTATCCACCCTAAATGCCACCTTGTGCTCGAGATTTTCGGGTGTCAATCCATTGCTTGGTCTTGAACCGTCAATCTTTGAACTCTCAATTTTTATCCGCGGGAAGGGAAAAAACGAGTAAAAA
>Ga0099826_10002575_pt1 | contig 11807 bp, 5 predicted proteins | sample Mtrugardesep15_FD_76830 | JGI IMG/M metagenome (GOLD analysis project Ga0099826, IMG submission 76830) | Root nodule microbial communities of legume samples collected from California, USA - M. trunc garden sep15 | ecosystem: Host-associated > Plants > Roots > Nodule | place: USA: California...
ATATTTTGCTTTTGGAAACCATACGTTTATAAGGCTTATCTCTAACTCTCATACCTCCCGTTTTATTTCTTTCTCGACTCACCAGTTAGGACTATATCATCTACAAAAAGCACACATCTATAGTGCAAACTCTTGGATGTGTTACGTAAATACATTCAAAACAACAATAAAAAGATGCGGTCTTAAGGTCAAACCATTGTGCAATCTTGTTATGGAAAAATCGCAAGTGTCTTCATTTTGTGTCATCGCACTAGTCAGGACTCCCTCACACATATCCTTAATAACTCAAATATAGGTAATCACACCCCCTTTCTTCTACAATATTTTTCACAAATTCTCTCTAGGCAGTCTGTCATATGACCTCATATATATAAATTCAAATTAGTTATCAACAACTTGTGTCTTTGTTCTTAGTCCCCGTGCAATTGTTTTTTTTCCACAACTTTTATGGCGTGACTCGTAAGTTTAACCTCCTCTAATTTGTACACTTTTTGTATATAGCCTTTTTCTTACATGTCAAAATCAAAGTGTTTCTTATCCACTCATAATCTCATTGCAAAATTTGGTAAGATATCAAATGACTATATCTCCAAGACGTTTCAACACTTCAATAAGTATGTTATATGGTCCAACACCTTACCGTTGCTTGTCCTTTTTACGCTTCTTTACCCCGTGTTCTTGAAAGTAATGATAATACTTATAATTTTGACCCACCTCTCTAATGTTTAGTTTGTTTGTGTCTTAAGATCTTTTATGTGTCATTAAATAGATATGGAAACCCTTCTTCCATATATCGTTTTTTTTTAACTAAAATTTTATCCACCTCATCTTTAACACACTTCACTTAATCTAAGTCTATTGTCTTTCTTACCTGTCTATTAGCAAACTTACACACACACAAGAAGTGTCAAGTGAGAAGACTTTTATTGTGAGAGATAAGAGGTTTAAATATTGACTGTTGGATTAATATCAACGGTTCATAGGAATTTATAACATTCGTTGTCATTCTACATGTGAGCACTATTCTTCCTCCTATTCTTCTGGTTCCCTTTCGTCTAATTCCACAATATAAAAACTTTCCCATTCTTCTCTCCGTAACAAAAAACTATTTCTATATCAATATAAAAGTAGAGTTTGGGAAAGAGGGCTTGAGATAATTCCACAGAACATGATTGGTCAAGATTCAAAATACAATTTGATGAAGAACCAAAATTTATTATACTCTCACAAAGGATCCAACTATCCTTGTCTTTCAAATAATTCCCTGCCCACTTATTCTCTACTTGTTTAATGTTTCAATTGATGAAATTTGATAATGAATGGTGAATTTTAATTTAAAGTTAAAAATTGGTGTCTAAGGATTGTTGCGACTTATCAAAAGCTTGAGCTGTTTCTTAGCTTACCACCTTCTTGGTCTTTTTTTTTTTTTTGAGAAACACCTTCTTGGTCTTGTTCTTAACTTCTTTATAATTTTTTTAAGTGTCGGTATTTTTACACTTAGGCCTAACTTTAAAACACTTTATTATAATTTTAACTTTAATCTCAACATTTTCGTTACACCACCAAGATTTTTTACCACTGAAGCCAAAAACTCTTGATTCTCGCAACATTTATTTTGTTACTTTTCTAATCACATACGTCATCTTGTCTCAAATATTATTTGCACTTTTTGTAGTAGTCCGAAACCTCTCTCTAGAATCTTGTGTTGGAAACTTCTCTATTTTCATCCTTCAAATATCACCACTTGATTCGTGGAGCCCCACTTTAACTTATTGTCATTTATACACAACTATATCATTGCACAACTTATATAACATTGATAACTATCTAAACATCACTGATTCTCTTGAGACATAATTTGGTAAATTGAAAATGTTAAAATCTCATTTACGATATATACTATTATGTTTTAAGATAGAATAGATTAAATAATATAATACTTTAGTTTCTAACCTTAACAATTATAAAAATGTTGGTATCAAAAACAAAAATTGTAAAAATGTCACTACCTCCAATCCTTATATAAGATGGTTTTTGCGGATATTTTTACCTTGTTCATTCATAATAAAATGCCACAACTCTTAAGACCGTACTTATTGTTTAGATTTTTTTTATCTTCATTTTGAAATATTCATCTTTTAATATCAGTTTGTGTATTTAATATCTCATTATTTTATTAAAGGATATATTTGTAAAATATTCAAAAAAACTAAGACAATTAGTAACTTTGACGAACTGAATCGATGAAAATGACTAACATGAGACAACTATTAATTAAAATTAAAAGACAAATATTTTATTTATTTTTGTTTGCGAACCAAGCCCCAAAATTTTAAAATTTAATTAAATGATTTGAAAAAGTATTTAAGCCAAAAAGAAGTAGTATTGGAGAAAATCTTTAATGGATACGATCATAAATATATATTGTTGGGTACACCCTCACATAAAATGAAATTTTTATAAAAAAAGTATTTAATCACATCAATTGATATTATCTAATTTCATTCTTTTTTATTTTTTCATGGTTTTGTGTGTGTGTCCAAATACATTTATTTAGGTTTGTACCCAACCAAGAATATCCTGTAGTATTGGAGTTCAAAATAAATAATGTAACTAGAAAGATATTCAAATTATCAAGAAGACATTAATTTAACTCACTTAGATTGATTTGATGGTATTGATTTGAGATATATAATTCAATCCATTTAGGTTGGTTTGTTGGCGTTGGTTTGAGACCTTGAAATATGCTACGAACATCTCATCAACGTCAATTTGGATGTACTAATTTAACTTCTTAAAAAAATACACTAATTCATTGATCCGTTAATCACGAGACTCAATAATTAATTAATTAATCAACTTCTTATTCTTCTCTTGTTTTTTAGGGTTACTTGCATAAATGTAACTGGGTTATTGGATTGCAACGGCGAGATCTAGTAGAAGAACACGAATAAATAGAAATCACGTAAGGTTTCCCCCTACGTACTCTATTAACCAGACGCTGCATGGCAATTGGATGTTAGTGATTAGTACAAGTAGTGATTCTAATTCTAGTGAAAAAGAAGCATAGATAATTAAATTAAAGAAGATAAGAATAAAAAAAGTGCTAAAAAAACATGATCACCGATTCCATAATAAGCACCAACTCCTCCACAAATGTTGACCAACTAAATTATGACGTTGAGGTAAACTATGTGGTCCCCGTATGTTCTCTTTTCAACGCTATATATGATGAAAAAAAGTGAAACAAAAAGAAAACCATGACTTCATGGTACATCTTATAAAGTAGATACGTGGATGAAATATAAAAGGTTAAATTATCTTTTTTGTCTCTTAACTATTTAATTAGTATCGGTTTGATCTTCTAACTAAAATTTAATTTATTTTGGTCTTTTAACTTCTCTTTATTATATATTTTGGTCCTTTTCGTTAGTTTTAATTCAAAAACGTTAGGTTTTTTTAATTTTTTTTAGAATTTTTCTGGGATTCTTGTTGTTGAATGTTGATGGAGATGATATGAAGATGAAAAAGATAAGAAGAAGGATGAAGAAAACTTAACGTTTTCGAATTAAAACTAACGAAAATGACCAAAATGTGTAGCCGAGAGAACTTAAGGGACCAAAATAAATCAAATTTTAGTTAGGAGACTGATACTATCTAAATAGTTAAGGGACCAAAAATACAATTTATCCAATATAAAAATACCCTATTCATTAATTAATATATTTATTTTATGAAGCCCATATATGTCTTAAATCAAAGTCTTCGCTCAGAAAATTCTTAATTTATACAAGGATAAGGGGCAACACGACAATTATGCAATAGAACCCTCCACGTGAAATCAAACAACACCATAGGCTTTGAGAATGGCCACTATGGACATTATCAAAATAAAATAAAGCATAAAAGTTGTAAGGAAAATGGAGCAGCTAAAAGGAATATATTTGATGATGATATCCATGTATCTTCCAAAACCACTTACCAGTAATCAATTTAACAGTATATGTTTGTCCTGTCTTCACAAAGGGAGTAAACAAAAGTGAGAGGTAAAGTAAAACAACAATTCATGGGCAGGTCAAAGTAAAAATAAGAAATGGGAGAGTGCATCACGTGTTTAAATGACATCAAACTTCAAACTTTAGCGTTCTTTGTGGGTAAGGATTTGATTCTCGGTAGTCAGCATGCACGTTTGTTTCAACCAAATTACTAGTAGTCTACTAGTAATTTGTAAATAAGCCCCCCTCTCTCTAGATTTCTTACACACGATTATCTACAATGGTGAGGTCTTAACCATTTAAGACTCGGCATCTAATAGGTATCTCCATTGTGGAAAAAATATTTAAGAGTCTCTTAAGACCCAGAGTTTAACTTAAGACATCATTCTTAAGTGGGTCCCACACTATTTTTTGATAAAATAATCATTGTTGAGTTACTCTTGTTGAAATATAAATGATAAAAAATTATTGGTGAGACCCATTTAGATTTTTTGTTAGAGGGTCTCTATTGGAGTGATTGAGTACCTATTATGTACTATTATTAAAAAATCATAAAAAAGTGATGTGTCCATGTGAGATCCGTTTAAGACCTCAAGATTGAGTATCTCCATTGTGGATGCTCAACTCGGATATAAATCATCTTTTTCGCTTTTCTCTCATTCACTCTCTTAAATCTATCCCTCTTTGAAAGACACTCTCTCATTGAAAAATAAAAATATAATAAAAAGAATGAGTGATTTAGGAGAAAAAATGAGAAAAATTGAAGAAGACAACTCAATTTACTAAAACTCCGATCAGGGTCCCATGTAACGGCCGCACACGTTACAACAATTCTAAACATTGTGAAATTGTTTAGAATTGCACCTACTTTAAAAAAAATCCATTGTTTTTTATGCTTTATTTCTTATTAGGTGTAAAAATCAATGTTTGATACTTTACTTTTAAATTTAATTGGGTGAGGAGAGTCCATCTTGTGTACTCCGTAAATTCTCTTATGGAGATTATTCACCGCTAAAAGACGGTAAAAGTTTCGGACCAATATCATAATCATATTTATTATCAATCCACCCTAACTATATCTACAAGTCAACAACTCTCATATCTGTTTGATTTTTGGTGAGATTTTCATGTTTTCACAAAACCATGACAAATTTCTGCATAATCAGGCCTCTTGCCATCAAACACACAATCTCTTACACTTTACCTGTTTTAATTAATGAGAATGAAATTGAAAAAATTAATAAATATATTTTAAATATCCTGAAATTATAAAAAAGAAAATTTATAAAGAGAATTCTTTTGAACGAGACACTTATTACTTTAGGATGTTATACTTTATAGTCTCGAGTACTCTATTTGAAAATTGCAAAGCTTTTTTTTCTTCCTATTATTAAGGTGATGATGGACTTTTCATTTTATATATGTTGAAGTTGAATGGGATATGGGACGAGGAAGGTAGAAGTCCACTCTCTGTTGGTTAATCATAATACTTTTTTATTTTATTTATTTTATAAAAGTTGGTTAATCAATACATCCCAAAGAGTCATAGGTTATGAGTTATGACAAATAAGTGGCTTAGTTGCCGTTGATATGATGACTATCAACTCTAATATAATTCATAAAGTCTTTCCTTCATCATACTGATATAAGTTTGTCCCATCCTATGACTTGCATTATGGGTAAGTATTATATAATATATGCAACATCATCTCCTAGGTGGTAACAAACTATCATGAGCAGATCAAATGGCAACATCTAAGAAAGAATAGTTTATTTTTTTGTACTATGACATGAAGCATAAAATCTGTAAATAAAATTAATTTTGTAACATCGACATAACCATAACGAAGATGGCATATTTTTAACACAATGCTAAATATCTAGAGATTATTTAGTATTATTAATTGATTCCGGTTTAAGAAAATCCTAAGGTAGTTGAATTGACTCATTAATTTGTTTAAGGTATTTGTTCAAACTTCAAAGTTAAGATCAGTGTGGTCCAGTCCAGAACATGTTGATATTTTAGGGGCAGAATATGGCCAAGCTTGCAGCTTTACCCAAGTGAGAATTGACACCAAATGAACTTTACTTGTATTAACTTTTTCTATGATATTATTTACATAACTCATTCAAATTGATTTGCATTCACAGTTCTGTCAGTAGCTTTCTGAGCTTCACCCCTAACGGATTTAAGGTTCTTTTTTATCTCTTTGCAAAGTCTACCCTCTATGAGCCGAACGGGCAACCACATCTTCGGCTTAACATCAACAATGTATGAAAGTGTCGTGTTAATTTCTCGAACCGGAGAGTCCTCACAACTTCCATCGCTGAAAGTCTGCAAAACCATCATTGTTTAGGAAGTTACCATTTTATTTGAGTCAAACTTGTTGAATACATGGTTTGAAAATGTCATTAAGTTAGCGTCTTTCAAAACAAAGCCATTGAACATATTGAAAATCGAGGAAGGCTGTCTATGTGAAGAAAGTCAAGTCAAAAGCAAACAAGATTCCTTTTCTAAATCACAATCCCACTTGGTCAATAGCCTGAATAACAGAAGACTTTCCAAGATAAGATGGACTCCATTTCTAGTTGGTTACCAAAAAACGCTAGCTAGAATCCAATAAGTTTATGTGAATTTTAGAAACTAGGACTATGTTTGATTTAAGAGATTGTTTTCCTAATTTTCTACTCCTGTGTTTACTTTTAACCACAAAAGCAATACATTTTTTTTCATAGTTTCGTGTTTTCCAAGACCAGCATAGGAAATGGTGAAAATAATGAAAAACTGGAATTTATACAAATTTTTTAAAATAGAAAACAAAATAAAAAGGGAAATGTCAAGGCACAAGTTAATGAACCAAATATGAAAATAATTCATTGGAATGCGCACATTACATTTAATTTTTAACTTTTTAATGAATTAGATGCACAAAATTTTAGAAAATATTTCTTATTTTAGGTTTTTTAACATGTGCCCTAAGGGTACAAGTTAACACTACCCAAATAAAAATAAGGTATCATTTAAAGAGGAAAACAGAAAAGTTTTCACATACCAATTCAGTTCTAAAAATTCAACATTTGAAAAATACTTGCAAAGTGGAGAAGTGCTTAAAACTCTGGTTTGCGCGAGTTTGCATGGTTTTTTATGCTGGATCCAGAAGAATTCTAATAAGAGGGGAAGAAACAAAAATCCTACCTGCAAAATAGACCATTTTCCTTCGAAGAGCTGAAAATCCCCTTCAATCATCTTGAAGTCTATGTCACGCTTCATACCAGAAGGAAGAGTCTCCAATTCTTTCTCAAAACAATCTATAACTCCTCTAGCATCAAATTTTAACCCAAATGCCAAGTCCTGCTCTCCAATCTGTTAAGATAATGGAACATCAATAAACATATTTCAAACCAAATTTTCTTTTCAAAAAAATAATTCAAACCAAATTTACGAACAGGGAAAAAAACAGAGAAAATACCATGCCGTGCCATTGAATTTCTAAAGGTTAAGGTTGTAACTTGGAGAAAGTAAATTAGGCAGAAGTTTTGAAAGCAATTCCTTGCAGCAAAACCATACTTGGCTATGCTATGATGTAGTAATTCCTTATACAGTTTAATTTTAACCTAATATTCAAAATCTTATACTGTCTATCTGTCACAAAAAACTAAGCATAAAGCATGATAGCACTCTGACTCAGTTTGAAAGAAAAATGATGCCCCAACTGATGTGTATTGTGCGGACATTTCATTCACCAAGATCAGTACTCCCACAGTTTAAAGGCACAGTTAAATCTGCATTACGACCACGCACGATTGATGCATACATAACTTCCATGCCATACATGGAAATCACAAAGCTAGCTTTAATTGAATATGATACATGATTATATGTCATGAAGTAGGATGCTTCACATCTTTAAAATAAAAAGCCACTCATGGACGCCTATGCTTTAACACTTTAGGAGAGTTAATGCTGTCCAACATAATCATGTTGACCTATGTTTTTTTTCCTTATCTACTCTAGTATGAGGTGGTTGTGGGCGTCTATTAGGGTAATGCAAGTTATATTTGAGCATTTAAAACCGGTCCAACGGACTGAACATATTTGATGAAAATAACAATAGAAAGAAGAAGAAAGTCCATGACAAAACATATACCAAACTACATTGGATTGAAAACTCGCAAGCTTTAAAAGCCCCTCAATCAATAAGCCTTTTGTTTATATTGAAAATTTTAGTAGCAAGGGCAAGGTCATAAGGTCCATTACAGAGAAGCAAAACCAAACTATAATATACAACATTTCATCCTGAGCATAACATTCTAAATATCTAATGCATTCATTTCACATGTTAGATGCAGCCAGTGTATTTGGAAGCTCCCTACTTAGAACTATACAGTTTTTTTGGTAACTTCTAGTTTGCTCAGGGAGTCGACATGAAATGACCTTGTTGATGTATGAAGGAGGAAACCCCTTCCTACTACTTTATATTTATATTTATATTTATATTTAGAATGACCGTAAATTTAATAAAATCAAGTTGGCACCATGATTTTAGCTTTGGTGCATGTTTGCTTGCCTAGTGATTCAATGCAAAGTACAAGCTTCTCAAATTATACAACGTAGTTTCTCTCCTATGTGTCCTGGGACGTGAAAAAATGAGACTTTACTCAAAGTGTAGTTTTTGTCAGAATCACAATGAGTTTGACAAAATAGTAGTGACAAACTATGATTCTACCAAACTTGCCAAATCAAGCATGCAACTAAACTTGTATACCTTATAGCACAGTTCAGCACACTTCCTTGTGAGAGCTGTGTTGTGTCCAATACAAATAATCTCTAATACAGATAATGGGCAATAATACAACCTAGGAAGTAGGAGTTACTCTAACTCTCCAAACGAAGCAGCGAGCATCACTGAAACTCACATACACAACTGCTAAGTCCCGGGTACGAACCCCAGGTGAACGTGTCTAACTTAACAATATCAACATTGTTGAGCTGGGGTGCTCTCATTCTCAAATTTTAATACAGTACGAACTGAAAGATATAAAATTAACAAAAAGTACTGAGAGACTTAAAAAACCCCAATTGTATTTTACCTGCAAAAGGCGAGCAAAATTTGGACCCTTTTGGATCAATTTACTGAGAGCAAGACCAGGAATGAAATCAGCCAATCTCTCATAATCAGTCAAGATGCTCCAAATGGAATCAAGTGAAGCGTTGATTGAAATCCTAGACTCGATTCTCCGTGAATTCTTCTCAAGCTTCGTGACTTCTATGTACACCCCATCTTCAACCAACGAGTCTGAGTCTTCAACTTCATCATCCTCTATCACCAACAAAGTCCCGGAATCATCGGTGTCGTTTAAGGTGGTTGGGTTGGGTTTAGAAGCGCGATGCAGGAAAGTAGTGATTTTAGAGTAGGAGTTTAAGGAGCATGGTTTGGGAGAGGGTGTGAAATGAAAAGGGGGGTGAGACAAGAAAATGGAGGAATGTGGTTGAAGAGGGAGTAGGAAAGTTTGCGTGGAAACTGGAATCGCGCGCATTGTTGTCTTTCTCTTCTATTGTCTTCCCCTGTATGTATATTCTCTTCTCTTATTTAAGCACACAGTTAGTTGTAATTGTCGCCCATAATTGAAAATAATGCAAGGTATCTAAAGTCTAAACATAGATCATCTTTGACTCAACCAACTAAGGATATTCTCAGTAGGTTTCGTTTGGTTCTCGATTTTTAACTTGATATTTAAAGAATTGATAAACTAGTGAACAAATGCAAACTAAATCGACATATTTGCTTCGATTCCTTTAAAAGCATTGAAAATCGAATCAAATCAGATAAGGTCGGTTTGGACATTATTTTAGCCAAAAGCCGAGTCAAACTAAATTGTTACATCTTTGTGTATAATGACCAACATTCACTTTTTAAAATAATGTGAGATTTCTAACTCACGCTAACTATATAACGTTACTCATTTCGTTATAAAAAATGACTCTAAAAATGCATTTGATTCTTAAAATAGTAAATACTCAACATAAAAATACATGACAAGACCAAACAATACATAAAGAAATATATATGTTGCTAGATAAAATAACTATATGTATTGCTAGATAAAGAGTCATCATCATAGTTGTGAATTTAAAGAAGTGCTCTTAAAAGTGAAAAAAAATTTCGTTGAGGAGAATCATATTATTAAGGACAAATGTATTGATTGTTTGTAAATGATCATATTTTACGTATAAATTTAAGTTGACAACTTTTTGGATGTCCAACACTCAATATACATAAAACAAGTATTATTTCATTTTTTTTCTTGAAAAAAATAGCATTATCTCATTTTTTAATTAGTTATTTTGATGATTAAAATAATGAATATTGGCGGTTGTTTTGATAATTAAAATTTGAGTGATATTAACTAGTGTCCGAATACATTAATTAATAAAGTTAAAAATAGAAATTTTATTATTAAAAAGAACAATTTTTTGACCTTAATAAAATTGAACATTCCATTTTTTACAACTTTTCAATACAAAATTTATATTTTACTTTCTTTAACTAGTAATAGTGAAACAGTAGTTAGCATTATTTGAAATAATTTATGTGAAAGCAAAAAAAAGTAAATGAGTTTATCCTTTTAGATAACACTGTGTGGTTGTGAGCCTATAAGTTTGAGCTGAAGTGAGAAGTGATAAGCTAAACTCGAGTGTGAAGAAGATTAGGTGATAGACCTAGAAAGTTTTGTGCCACATTTTCCACCCAAAATAGTTGCTTGTTAGTCATGGCATCTTCGTTCTCAACACAGTTGGTGCAGAGTCAGAACCTTCTTTCTGGTTTCAATGCTGTCCAGGTTACTTATCTAATTCTTATTAATCATTCTCATCTTCTTAGACCCTGTTTGGATAAACACCTTAATTTGCAGCTTATATCATGCATAAGCACTTATGAAAAAGATATTTCTATTGCACAAGATAAAATAAAGCTATAAGTTGTTTACATAATCATAAGCTCTCTTCAAGAACATATATAATAAGTTCTCCCAAAGAGTCTCACGAGTGCTTATGCTCAAATTAAACAGCTTATCACTCATATGCTATTGATGTTTTCTGTAATGTAATTTTTATGTCTATCATTTTATCTTCAATGCATCATAAAAATGCGTTACTAAAGGTAGTTGTAAAAATATCGTTAATGGGATTTTTTTTTTGTTTGCATTTTAGGGGAAGTCACATGTAGTCTGTAGCAGTACCAGAGCGCAGCTTGGATGCAGTAAATTGTCAGCAGGATATCATTACGCAGCGAGGCTTTCTGTGTCACAACAATCTAGAGCGAAATCAATGACTTCTCGGAGAATAACATGCACTAGTAGTGCTAATGTAAGTGTATTTGGAGTTTCGTTTGGAATAAAATTACTAGTAGTTTCTTTAATCGTAAAAATTATTTGCAATCTTGGATAGCAAATTCTGCAGTGATTCAAAACATTGGTTTTATTATCTTACATGGTTGTGTTACTTCTAGGCTGCAGATCTGCAAGCCAAAGTAACAAACAAAGTTTTCTTTGATGTTGAAATTGGAGGTCAATCTGCTGGAAGGATTGTTATTGGCCTATTTGGAGATGTTGTTCCCAAAACAGTTGACAATTTCCGAGCTTTGTGCACAGGTAAGCAATCAAATTTTTCTTCGGTATATTTGTAGTTGTATGAGTATTGTGGTGAAATTGGTTATGTGACACAATCATCTTATTTATCAATTTGAGAATAATAACTGTGCAGGAGAGAAAGGATATGGTTACAAAGATTCCACCTTCCATCGCATAATCAAA
>Ga0099826_10002576_pt1 | contig 11804 bp, 10 predicted proteins | sample Mtrugardesep15_FD_76830 | JGI IMG/M metagenome (GOLD analysis project Ga0099826, IMG submission 76830) | Root nodule microbial communities of legume samples collected from California, USA - M. trunc garden sep15 | ecosystem: Host-associated > Plants > Roots > Nodule | place: USA: California...
CCGTTCAAGTTCGTCAGCCGCAAGACCGGCGACCACTTGATCCTCGAAGCCAATCCGGATTACTTCGGCAAGGGGCCGTCGCTGAACCGGCTCATCTTCAAGTACGTGCCGGACCTGAATGCGATGTACACCCAGTTCAAGACCGGGGAGATCGATTTCATCGGCCTTCAGGGCATTCCGGCCAACTTCTACAAGGAAGCAACCGCGCTGCGCGGCCGCCGCGTCCACGCAGCGCAACGCGGCGCGGTGGAGAACCTGACGCTCAACCTCGCGCACCCGGCGCTCGCAGACAAGGCGGTGCGCAAGGCGCTGAACATCGCGATCGACCGGCAGTCGATCTGCGACCTCGTCTATTACGGGGTGCCGAAGCCGGCGAACAACTACCTCGTCCCGACGCACTGGGCTTCCAATCCCAACCTGCCTAAGCCCGAGTACGATCCGAAAAAAGCCTCCGCGATGCTGGACCAAGCGGGCTGGGTGCGCGGCGCAGACGGTATTCGCGTCAAGAACGGCGTGCGGCTGTCCTTCACGAATTCGACGACCACGGGCAACCAGCTGCGCGCGCAGACGCAACAGCTCATTGCCGACGACTTCAAGAAGATCGGCGTCGAGATGCTGATCAAGAACATGGTGGCAGCGGTGCTCTGGGCCGACTTCTGGCGGAACTCCGAGTTCGACAGCCTCTTGACCGCGCCGACCTACACGATCGCATCGGATCCGGACATCACGCACCGCTTCGGCTCCGCAAGCATTCCAAAGGAGACCAAATCGGGTTCGAACGTGAGCCAGTACAAGAACGCCGGGGTGGATACGCTGCTCGCCCGGGGCCGCCAGGAATACAACCTCGCCAAGCGCAAGGAGATCTACGCCAAGGTCCAGGAGCTGATCATGGATGACCTGCCGTTCCTGCCGCTGTTCTACGAGGTGCAAATCGAAGGTACGAAGACCGGTCTGGACGGCTACGCGAACAACGTGAACGCGCTGGCCAACAGCTGGAACGCGGCCAGCTGGCGCTGGACGGCTTGACGCATCATGGCTCGCTACCTTCTGCGCCGCCTGCTGCAGTCGCTGCTGCTGCTCGCGCTCGTCTCGGTGATCGCGTTCGCCATCCTGCATCTTGCGCCGGGGGGGCCGCTGGCGCAGTTTGTCGCCACCGGCGATCTCGGCACGGAAGACGTCGACCGGCTGATGAAGCAGTACGGGTTGGATCGGCCCTTGCCGATCCAATATCTGGACTGGGCCGGAAGCATTGCCACGGGCGACTGGGGCAACTCTTACCGGGACCAGTTGCCGGTGCTGAAGAAGATCGGCATGCACGTCGGACCCACACTCGAACTCATGGTGAGCTCGACCCTGCTTGCGATGTTCATCGGCGGCATGATCGGCATCCTGGGTGCGGTGCGGCGCTATTCGTTCTTCGACCACCTGGCCACCATTGGCGCGATGGTCGCGCTGTCGATCCCCACGTTCTGGTTCGGCTTGGCCGTCATCTATGTGTTCTCGGTGAACCTGGGTTGGCTGCCGGCCGGCAACCGCGAGACGATCGGCGATGGCTCGTTCATCGACCGTCTGCAGCACCTGGTGGCGCCATGCATCGTGCTGGCGCTGGTGTCCACTGCCGTGTGGAGCCGCTACATGCGCTCCTCGATGCTTGACGTGGTGAATCAGGATTACATCCGTACGGCCAAGTCCAAGGGCGTGCCCGCCATGCAGATCCTGCTGCGCCACGCACTGCGCAACGCGCTGCTGCCCATGATCACGATCACGGGCCTGCACGTGTCCACGCTGCTCAGCGGCGCGCTGGTGACCGAAACCGTGTTCACCTGGCCGGGCATGGGCCGGCTCTTTCTCGACAGCGTCAGCAATCGAGACTACCCCGTGGTGATGGGAATGCTGATGTTCACGGCCTGCATGGTTCTCTTGGGCAGCCTGGTGGCGGACCTTCTCTACTCCGTCGCGGACCCACGCATCAAAGGAGCGTCGAAATGAGCACCGTCCAGACCGTACCGCTGGTTCCGCCACGCCGCTCGCTTGCCGAGCGCTATCCGGCTCTCCGGCGCTTCCTGCGCCACCGGGCGGCGCTCCTGGGTGTAGGCATCGTGCTGTTCATGACGCTCTTGAGTTTCGTCGGCCCGTTGCTGATGCCGTTCAATGCCACCGATACCGACATCCGCGCGCGATTGGCAGTGCCGTTCGCGGGCCCGCACGTGCTCGGAACCGATCCCTTGGGCCGCGACGTTTTGGCGCGCCTGATGTATGCCGGGCGCATCTCGCTGGCTGTCGGCTTCGCGGCCACCGCACTGTCGGTTGTCGTGGGCGTCCTGGTTGGTCTCGTGGCCGGGTTCTACCGCGGCGCGATCGGTGCTGCGCTGATGCGTTTCGTGGACGCGATGCTGTGCTTCCCGACCATCTTCCTGCTGCTGGCCGTGGCGGCCCTGATCGAGCCGTCGGTTACCTCCATCGTGCTGCTGATTGCCTTGGCGAGCTGGATGGAGGTGGCGCGTGTGGTGGAAGGGCAGATCCGGTCGCTGCGCGAACGTGATTTCGCGCTCGCCGCCGAATCGCTCGGCGCCAGCGACAGCCGCATCATGTTCCGCGAACTCTTGCCCAACGCCGTCGCGCCCATCGTGGTCGCTGCGACGCTGAACATCGCGCACGCCATCCTGGCCGAGTCGTACATCAGCTTCCTGGGCTTCGGCATCCAGCCGCCGACGCCGAGCTGGGGAAACATGCTGGAGAACGCGCAGAGCTACCTGACCAACGCGCCCTGGCTCGCGATCGTGCCGGGGCTGGCCATCACGCTGACGGTCACGAGCTTCAACTTCATTGGTGACGGCCTGCGCGACGCGCTGGACGCAAAACTGGATCGATGAAATGCTTGATATGAACCGCTTCGAGCCGATCACCGCAGAACACTCGGACGCTCCCATTGGTGCGGAGAACATCCTGGACGTGCGCGACCTGAACGTCGCGTTTCGCACAGCAGGCGGAACCGTGCATGCCGTGCGCGACGTCAGCTTCTCCGTGCGCCGCGGCGAAACACTGGCGCTGGTGGGGGAAACCAGTTCGGGCAAGAGCGTGACCTGCCTGGGGCTGCTCGGCCTCACGCCGCCCGCTCCGTACTGCACCATCAGCGGGTCGGCGCGGCTTGCCGCGCGCGATGGCCAGACCTACGAGCTGGTCGGCTCGCCCGAGCGCGTGATGCGACGGGTGCGAGGAGGCGTGGCCTCGGTGATCTTCCAGGAACCGATGACATCGCTGAACCCGGTGCACACCGTGGGCGCGCAGATCTGCGAGAGCCTGCGCATCCACCTCGGGATGAGCGGGCGTGCTGCCACGGACCGTGCCGCCGAGCTCCTGAACCAGGTCGGCATTTCGGATCCAAAGCGCCGTTTGACGAACTACCCCCACGAGCTGTCCGGCGGCATGCGGCAGCGCGTGATGATCGCCATGGCGATTGCGTGCGAACCTTCGCTGCTGATCGCGGACGAGCCCACCACCGCGCTGGACGTGACCATCCAGGCGCAGATTCTTGAACTGCTGCAAAAGCTCCAATCCGAGACCCGGATGGCCATGATCTTCATCACGCACAACCTCGGCACGGTGGCCGAGATCGCCGATCGCGTGATGGTGATGTATGCAGGCCGGATCGTCGAGCAGGCCGATGTCGTCACGCTGTTCACGGAGCCCCGGCATCCCTACAGCCGCGGCCTGATCAACTCGGTTCCTCGGCTTCATTCGAATCGTGCCCGCAAGACGCCGCTGTTCGCGATTCCGGGCAACGTACCCGATCCGGCCGCGCACCCGCCGGGCTGCACCTTCGGGCCGCGCTGCAGGCATTTCGAGCCGGGTCGCTGCGATGCCGCGGTGCCCAACCTGGACAACGCAAAGCCGGGCCATCTGGTGCGATGCGTCCGTTGGCCGGAAATCGAAGGAGCCGCGTGATGCTGCAAAAAAACCTTACACCCCCTTTGTTGCAAGTCGAGGGATTGCGCAAGTGGTATCCGCTCGGCGGCGGCTGGTTTGGCAAGCCGGCGCAGAACGTCAAGGCAGTCGATGGCGTCAGCTTCGAGATTCGCCGAGGCGAGGTGCTGAGCCTGGTGGGCGAAAGCGGCTCGGGAAAAAGCACGATCGGCCGCGCCATCCTGAACCTGGACCCGCCGACGGCAGGGCAGGTGCACTTCGACGGAGAACCCCTGGTGGGCCTCTCGCGGCGCCAGATGCGGCCGCTGCGGCGCGCGATGCAGATGGTGTTCCAGGATCCGTACTCGTCCCTGAACCCGAAACACACCGTCGAGGAACTGCTCTCGGCGCCGCTGGAAATCCACATGCCGGAACTCACGGTGCAGGAACGGCGGGACCGCATCGATGCCGTGCTGAAGACGGTGGGGCTCAACCCCGCGCACCGCTCACGCTATCCGCACGAGTTCTCCGGTGGCCAGCGCCAGCGGATCGGCATCGCGCGTGCACTCATGACCGAGCCGCAGCTGCTGGTGGCCGACGAGCCGGTGTCTTCCCTCGACGTTTCCGTGCAGGCCCAGGTGATCAACCTGCTGCTGGAGCTGAAGCAGCGGCTCGGCCTCACGATGCTGTTCATCAGCCACGACCTCGCGGTGGTGGGCCATATCTCGGACCGCATCGCCGTGATGTACCTCGGCCGCCTGGTGGAGATCGGCGACGCCGAATCGTTGTTGAACAACCCGCGGCATCCGTATACGCGTGCCCTGATGGCCGCGGTGCCGAACATCGATCCGCGGCAGCGGCGGCCGCGCGAGCTGCTCAAGGGCGACATTCCCAGCCCGCTGTCTCCCCCGTCGGGTTGCGCGTTTCGCACGCGATGCCCCCATGCGCAGTCGGCGTGCGCGAGCGGGGTGCCCGAACTCAGGTTCGTCGAGCGCAGTCACGCGACCGCGTGCATCCGCGACGACATCTAGCGCAGGCACACCCACCTCGATCCGCCGTTGCGCTTCTCGCGCACGGCGAGGGTGCGCCTGGGTGTCAACTGACTCTCTTTCCCAATCAACAAAAGGATCATTCCTCATGAGCAATCTCACCTTCTTCAAGCACGACGACCTGGGTACCGCGCGCGAAGGCGGCCCGCTGCCGGAGCGCGTCATCGAAGGCAACGCGAAATTCAAGAACTGGGACGTCGATCAGTCTGCCGACGAAAAGGTGCGCGCCGGCGTCTGGGAGACGACGCCGGGCACCTACAAGTCCATCAAGGGTGGCACCTGGGAGTTCTGCTCCATCCTTTCGGGCGTGTCTGAAATCACCGAAGACGGAAAGCCGCCTGTGCGGGTAAAGGCCGGTGACTCGTTCGTCATGAAGCCAGACTTCACCGGCGTTTGGCGCTGCATCGAGACGACCCGCAAGATCTGGGTCGTGTACCGGTAAGCTGCATGTCCTTCGTGTACAAGGCGGACCCCGTGCGCGGGGCGGAGTGGGCGCGTCTGTTCGCCACCCAGGCGCCCGACATTCCGTTTCATATCTGGCCCGACAACGGAGAGGCGGACCGGGTGCGCTATCTTGCCGCGTGGGTGCCACCGCAGGACATGGAACGGCAGTTCCCCAACCTGGAGCTCTTTTTCTCCACGGGCGCGGGGATCGACCAGTTCGACCTCGCCGCGCTGCCGCCGGAACTGCCGGTGGTGCGCATGGCCGAACCCGGCGTTGTCGCGGGCATGGTGGAGTACGCCACGATGGCCGTGCTTGCGCTTCACCGTGACCTGCCAACGTACATCCGGCAGCAGCGTGAGGGCCGTTGGGCTGCGCACCGCGTTTATTCCGCATCGAAGCGGCGCGTGAGCGTCCTCGGCCTGGGCGTGCTCGGATGCGCTGTGCTGGACCGGCTGCGCACATTCGGCTTCCAGCTTGCCGGCTGGAGCCGAGCGCGCCGTCAGATCGACGCCGTGGCCTGCTACGCGGGTCGGGAAGAACTGCCGGCGATGCTGGCCGGCACCGACATCCTCGTGTGCCTGCTTCCCCTGACTCAGGAGACGCGCGGCATTCTCGACGCCGAACTGTTCCAGCATCTGCCGCGCGGCGCATCGCTTGTGCATGTCGGCCGAGGGGCGCACCTTGACCACCAGGCGCTGCTCGATGCGCTGGAGAGCGGCGCGCTGTCGAGCGCGGTCGTCGATGTCACCGATCCAGAGCCGCTGCCGGCGACCCACCCCTTCTGGGCACACCCGCAGATACTGCTCACGCCGCACATCGCGAGCATGACGCAGCCGGAGACGGCCGTGGCACAGGTGCTCGACAACATCCGCCGCCATCAGGCAGGCGCGCCGCTGATGGGGCTGGTCGATCGTTCGCGGGGATATTGAGACCGCCTCGCCAAGAAATGAAACCCACCATGCTGTACTTGTCCACCCGCGGCCATCCCGACCGCAAGCACTTCTGCGAAATCCTGCTGGAGGGCCTGGCGCCCGACGGCGGCTTGTATCTGCCGGAGCAATACCCGCAGGTCACTCCCGAGCAGCTGTCCAGGTGGCGCGATCTGCCGTATGCGGACCTCGCCTTTGAAGTCCTCTCGCTCTATATCGACGACATCCCGGCCGAGGACCTGCACGCAATCTGCCGCAAGACCTATACCGAAGAGGTGTTCGGCACCAGGGCGATCGTGCCGCTCAAGCCGCTGGAAGACGGTCTCTGCCTTGAAGCCCTGTCCAATGGCCCGACGCTGGCATTCAAGGACATGGCCATGCAGCTGCTGGGCAATCTGTTCGAATACGAGTTGGCACGCCGCGGCAAAGAGCTCAACATTCTGGGGGCCACTTCGGGCGACACCGGCAGCGCTGCCGAATATGCGATGAAGGGCAAGAAGGGTGTGCGCGTGTTCATGACCTCGCCGCAAGGCCGCATGAGCCCTTTCCAGCAGGCGCAGATGTTCAGCCTGCAGGACGCCAACATCCATAACATCGCCGTTGAAGGCGTGTTCGACGACTGCCAGGACATCGTCAAGGCCGTGTCCAACGACCTGGCCTTCAAGCGCAAGTACAAGATCGGCACGGTCAACTCCATCAACTGGGCGCGCCTCATGGCCCAGGTGGTCTACTACTTCGCCGGCTACTTCCGCGCCACGAAGTCCAACACCGAGAAGGTGAGCTTCACTGTGCCATCCGGCAACTTCGGGAACATCTGCGCCGGCCATGTGGCGCGCATGATGGGCCTGCCGATCGACAAGCTCGTGCTCGCCACCAACGAGAACGACGTGCTGGACGAGTTCTTCCGCACCGGCATCTACCGGGTCCGCGGCAGCGCCGACACCCACGAGACTTCCAGTCCATCGATGGACATCTCCAAGGCCAGCAACTTCGAGCGTTTCGTGTTCGACCTGCTAGGCCGCGATGCGGGCATGGTCAATCGCCTGTTCGGCGAGGAACTTGCGACGAAAGGCCGCTTCGATCTGAGCGTCGACCCGTTGTTCGCGATGGCCCGTGCGCGCTACGGATTCGAGAGCGGCAAGAGTACGCACGCCGACCGCCTGGCGACCATCCGCGACACGCACCAGCGCTTTGGCATGACCATCGACCCCCACACGGCCGACGGCCTGAAGGTGGCGCGCAACTTCGTGCAGCCCGGTGTGCCGATGATCGTGCTGGAGACGGCGCTGCCGATCAAGTTCGCCACAACGATCGTCGAAGCCCTGCGTCACGAGCCGGAGCGGCCCGCGCGGTTCCAGGGCATCGAAGACCTGCCCAAGCGCCTGACGGTGCTCCCGGCGGATGCCGTGCAGGTCAAGGCATTCATCGCCGCACACCTGTCCTGACCGCAGCATGGCTGTCTTCACCGAAGTCTCCTGCGACGAGGCTGCCGTCTTCCTGCGCCGGCTGGGCCTTGGCAACCTGCAGGCGATGGCCGCTTGCAATGGCGGCATCGAGAACACCAACTACTTTGTCGAAACGGATCACGGCGAGTACGTGCTGACGCTTTTCGAGCGCCTGGCTTGGGAGCAATTGCCGTTCTACCTGCACTTGATGCAGCATCTGGCCGGCCGCGGCATTCCGGTGCCGAAGCCGGCGCAGGATGCCGACGGTCGCATCCTGCACCGTCTCAAGGACAAGCCGGCCGCAGTGGTTGGAAGGTTGCGCGGAAAGAATGAACTGGCACCCGATGCACAGCAATGCGGCGCAGTGGGCGAAATGCTGGCGCGAATGCACCTGGCCGGCAGTGACTATCCCCGCCACCAGCCCAACTTGCGAGGGCTGCCGTGGTGGAAGGAAACCGTGCCGGATCTGCTGCCCTACGTCGGCAAGGACCAATGCACGCTGCTCCTGGACGAGCTGGCCTTCCAGACACGGATTGCCGCATCGCCCGGCTACGCAGCCCTCCCGCGCGGGCCGATCCATGCCGTCCTGTTTCGCGACAACGTGATGTTCGAGGGCGGCTGCTTGAGCGGCTTCCTCGATTTCTACTTCGCGGGTTGCGACACCTTCCTGTTCGACATCGGAGTCTGTCTCAACGACTGGTGCCTGGATCTGGACAGCGGACGCGCCGATGCCGTGAGAGGGACGGCATTCCTGACAGCTTACGAGTCGGTGCGCACGCTCGTGCCCGAGGAACGTCATCTGTTGCCGGCCCTTCAGCGCGCCGCGGCATTGCGCTTCTGGGTATCGCGGCTGCGGGACTGCTACATGCCCCGCGAAGCCGCCGCCCTGAAGGCTCACGACCCCAGCCACTTCGAACGCGTTCTGCGCCATCGCGTGAGCGATGCCGCGGGCGCAGACATTTTCTAGAAAGGACTCTGGGCCATTCGCCCTGACGATCAACCATGAGAACCACTGAAGATTTCTACGCCTCGCTTCGAGCCGAACTCGAGCAAATACAGTCCAGCGGCCTGTTCAAGCTCGAACGCACGATCCAGTCGCCACAAGGAAGCCGGATCGCCACCGCCGATGGGCGGGAAGTGACCAATCTCTGCGCGAACAACTATCTGGGCTTGTCATCTCATCCCAGCGTCATCGAGGCCGCACACGCCGCACTCGCTGCTCGCGGGTTCGGCCTGAGTTCCGTCCGATTCATCTGCGGAACGCAGGATGTCCACAAGACGCTCGAGGCGCGGCTCTCGCAGTTTCTCGGCACGGAAGACACCATCCTGTACGGGTCGGCGTTCGATGCCAATGGCGGGCTGTTCGAGACACTGCTGGGCGAGGGCGATGCCGTGATCAGCGACGAGCTCAATCACGCGTCCATCATCGATGGGATCCGCTTGTGCAAGGCAAAGCGATACCGCTACCGGCACGACGACGTGATGGACTTGCGCGAGCAGCTGAAAGCGGCGGATGAAGCAGGAGCCCGCCACAAACTGGTCTTCACCGACGGAGTGTTCTCGATGGACGGGACCATCGCGCGCCTGGACGAAATCCGCGATGTCTGCGACGAGTTCGGGGCCTTGCTGGGCGTTGACGACTCACATGCCACCGGTTGTCTCGGCAAGCGAGGGCGCGGCACCCATGAATACCGCGGGGTCTTCGGCAAGGTGGACATCATTACGGGCACCCTGGGCAAGGCGCTCGGCGGTGCATCCGGCGGGTTCACGAGTGCCAGGGCGGACGTCATTGAGTTGCTGCGGCAGCGCTCGCGGCCCTATCTGTTTTCGAACAGCCTGGCACCGGTGATCGTCGGCGCGACCTTGAAGGTGCTCGACCTGCTGGAAGCCGACACGAATCTGCGCGACAGCCTGGAGGACAACACGCGGTACTTCCGCGCCGGGCTCGCGGCAAGCGGTTTCAAGCTGAAGCCAGGCGAACACCCGATCATTCCCGTGATGCTCCATGACGCGGAGCTCTCTCAGATGTTGGCTCGGCGGCTGCTGGAGCTGGGCGTCTACGTGATTGGGTTCTTCTACCCGGTCGTGCCCAAGGGTCAGGCTCGCATCCGAGTCCAGATCAGCGCACAGCACACCCGCGCCCAACTGGATGTTGCATTGAGCGCCTTCGCGCAAGCCGGCAAAGAACTGGGGGTGATCGCATGACCGCGTCGCCTCGCATTCTGGTCATCGGCGCGAACGGGCAGTTGGGCACCGAGCTTTCCCTTGCTCTGGCGGACCGCTACGGCGCGGATAACGTGGTGGGCAGCGACCGTCTGGAGACGGGCCGGCACGCCAATCTCCGCTATGAGATGCTGGACGCCATGGACTTCGGCCAACTCACGAAGGTGGTCGAGAAGCATCGAATCACCCAGATCTACCATCTTGCGGCGGCCCTGTCGGCAACGGGCGAGACTGCACCCGACTGGGCGTGGAAGCTCAACATGGGCAGCCTGTTGAACGTCATGGAGGTCGCGCGGCAACGCAAGCTGGACAAGGTGTTCTGGCCGAGCTCCATCGCCGCCTTTGGTCCGACGACACCCGCCGATGCCACACCTCAACGGACGGTCATGGAGCCCAGCACCGTCTACGGAATTTCGAAGCTGGCCGGCGAGGGCTGGTGCCGCTGGTACTTCGAGAACCATGGCGTGGATGTTCGCGGCCTGCGCTATCCGGGACTCGTTTCCTACAAGGCGAGCCCCGGCGGCGGAACGACCGACTACGCGATCGACATCTTTCACGCGGCACTCAAAGGAGAACGCTACACCTGCTTCCTCGCCGAGGATGAACCCCTGCCCATGCTCTACATGGACGACGCGGTGCGTGGGACCCTGGAGCTGATGGAAGCCCCCAGTTCGGCCATCTCCGAACGCGGCAGCTACAACCTCGCCGGCGTGAGCTTCACGCCCCGCGAGATCGCGCAGGAGATACGCAAGCACCTGCCCGACTTCGAAATCGCGTATCAGCCCGATTTCCGCCAGGCGATTGCCAGCGGGTGGCCGGATTCGATCGATGACAGCTGCGCGCGACGCGACTGGGGCTGGGCTCCGAAGTACGACCTTGCGGCCACTGTCCGGCACATGCTGAAGAACCTGTCTCCCCTGTCGATGCCAAGCGCGGAGTTCGGTGCGGCAAATGGCGCGCAAATGGCTGCAAATTGACAACCCTGAATGACAAACACCATGACACTGACTCTCGAACGCACGGACCTGATGCCCGGCCGCCAGTTGATCGGCGCCGAATGGCGCGAGGCGAGCGACGGACGCCGCCTCGACGTCGCCGACCCTGCCACCAACGACGTCTTCGCCAGCGTGCCTGACGGCAGCGCGGCCGATGCGCGCGCCGCAGTCGATGCAGCGCATGCCGCCTTCCCAGCCTGGCGGGCGGTGCCCGCCAAGCAGCGGGCCCAGATCATCAAGCGCTGGAACGACCTGGTGATGGCGCACCAGGAAGACCTCGGCCGACTGATCTCGCGCGAGCAGGGCAAGCCGCTGGCCGAGGGCCGGGGCGAGGTGGCCTATGCCGCGAGCTACATCGAATGGTTTGCCGAGGAAGCCACTCGCGCCAACGGCGATGTCATTCCCGCGCCGGTGCCTGGCCGGCGCATGTTCGCGCTGAAGGAGCCGGTGGGCGTGGTTGCCACCATCACGCCTTGGAATTTTCCAGCTGCCATGATCGCCCGCAAGATCGCGCCGGCCCTCGCCGCCGGTTGCACCGTGGTGTGCAAGCCGGCCGAGGACACGCCGCTGACCTCCCTGGCTCTCGTCAAGCTGGCCCAGGAGGCAGGGGTGCCGGCGGGCGTCATCAACATCGTCACCGCCTCACGCGAACGCACGCCCGAGGTGGTGGACGTGTGGCTGGACGACGCGCGGGTACGCAAGATCAGCTTCACCGGCTCCACGCCGGTGGGCCAGCACCTGGCGCGCCGTTCGGCCGGCACGCTGAAGAAGTTGTCGCTCGAGCTTGGCGGCAACGCACCCTTCATCGTGTTCGA
>Ga0099826_10002577_pt1 | contig 11802 bp, 10 predicted proteins | sample Mtrugardesep15_FD_76830 | JGI IMG/M metagenome (GOLD analysis project Ga0099826, IMG submission 76830) | Root nodule microbial communities of legume samples collected from California, USA - M. trunc garden sep15 | ecosystem: Host-associated > Plants > Roots > Nodule | place: USA: California...
TATTTCTTATTACTTTGTATTTTGTGGATGTTTTTTAATCTCGTCGGCTGTATTTTGAACAATTACTCTGTTTATGATATTTAAAATTAAAAACAATCATAAGAGATTGTCGAAAATACAAAATTGATTAATATGACATATGAATTGTTCATGAAATACCATTTGACATTTCATATAAAATGTGGAAAAACTTGTATTTTACTGTAAAATACGTGTTTAGATTCTAAAATCGGAATGTATTTTTTTATTTTATTTTATTTTAGTCAAACAGCCTAGTGACTAGAGCTCACACAATTAATTGTAGAGAAATGGAGTGTTCGAGGTTCGAACCTCGGCTCCTGCATATAATATGCAATATCCCTACCAACTAAGCTAAGATCACGGGGGATGAATCGAAATGTATTATTTATGTATTTTTACACCTCCATATTATGTAATCAAAACACATATAAAATGACAAAATAAGTGAAACAAACCTTGGCGAATAATGTATTTTACTACATTCGGATTCTATAATATGAACGTGTATTTTAACATGTCTGAATTGTATAGTTCAAACACATATTAAATGCCAGAAACCAAGTGAAACAATCTTTGGTGGATGATGTGCTTTACGCGTCCGAATTTTGGAATTTGAGTTTTGAAAAATACGTAATATACACGTCTAAGTTATAGAATCCAAATGTGTGAAACACATTAACTGTCGATATGTTGTCTACAATGCGCTATAGTTTGTATGGTGTACAATGCATCAATAATTTATGTTGCTTATAATGCACAAAAACTTGTATAAATTGGTGTGTTTGATTCATTTTCATTCACAACATGAAACAAATTAAATGAACTCTAATCTAAATGCAGATTACAAAACAAGAGGAAACCTAATTTGTTTAGGATCAACAATGATGATACAATATGTGATTTGAAGGGTTGACTAGATCAAATGAATAGTATTATCATCTACGGTGATACAAGAAGGGTCGTCGATGATGAGTATCATTGTCTATCAATCGACTCAAATGAGCGTGTTAGATTCACCAAAATTAAACTTCAAAACAACGACGATATGAAAAGCATGTTCTCTACTTAGTATAGTTTCAAGAGACTGATCAATTTAGAAGCTACCTTGTTGAGAGTTGTTCATGCTATTCGGGAAGTTTTGATTCATCCCATGATATTCGAAGAAATCATGATGTTCATGGTTGAACCCGAAAAATAAAGCTCGTTATCCTGCGAGAGTGCAACTAGTTTGACTCATCAATGATCTTGTTTGTGTTTAATTTTTGTTGTTGTATTTGGTTTAGTGGAATATAATTTCATGCAATTCATGTATTTTGATTTATCAATATATTCAGATTCTATAACTCGAAATATAAACACTATGGAATTTAAAATCCAAACGAGGGTACATTTTTTAAAATATGAGAGAAGGGGTGGGATTATTTCACAACGTAGAAGATTACTTGTTTATATCGACTTAAGTCCTTACTTTTTTTGAAGTGTAATATAAGATGTTAGACTTTTAATAATTTAAGAAAAAATGCAAAAGCATATATTTATCGATAAAAATAAATAAAAGAAGATAATTAGGCTCTCTTAAGCCTATCGACTAGTTTATTTGCTATCAGCTAACTTATCAGAGTTAGAGAGTTAAATAACTCTTGAGGGTGGAGAGTGGAGACCTACTGAAAGGGTGTGTCACTTTCACATTACCAACCAACTGAATGCCCACATTTGATGCTATAGTTAAAGTACCTTCTTCTAATGCTAGGCTTACAGAAGGAATGAATTTGCTCTTGCTGAAAAATGGTCCAGCAGCTTTTTAATGCAGTCACAAACAAAAGCCTCTCTCTTCCCACTTGATTGAGACCAACCTGAGAAAAGGAAAAAGTTACTTACTCAGTATTTTGGCACTATGAAGGGATGGTGAAGTTGGTGAACTCAATTTATTTGTCTGAAGAACTTCATTTTTTTATAATCTAGTGGTGCTATTGGTTGCACATGCCTTGCATTTAATTACTCATCCAAAGGTCCTACCATAGTGGTGTCTGGTGGGACACACTCACTCACTTACTCACTAGCATGCTTATGTAAATTTAGTATGCCTGCTACTTTTCTATTACTTTTTGTTCTGTTACATTTTATGGTGCTTATGGTTTTCAAACAAATATTGAAAGTAGTGCAAAGGAATTGTACTGTAAGTATACAGGATAATAATGTACCAATATTTTCATATTAGTGAAGTTCATTCGCTTCTAATATCTTAATGTCCTTAATCTACTGCCGATTTGTCACCAATGACTGGGAGCCTCATTCTTATTGAAAAATCTCAAATACTATATGTTGCAGAAAATGAATGGCTGTTTGATGGTGGATGTTAAGGATGAATGCTGCGTGAATGGTGGCGTTTGGCTGAAATCTACGCTGAGATTATGCTTGATGGTGAGGTGTATCTAAAAAGACTCTGACGTCCAAGTCAATATATGATTGAGGTGGGTGAGAGGCTTAGAATGAGACATACTTTGATAAGTGATGACCTAAGACTTGAATAATTTGAAAGAGTTGGTATTAGACTTATTTTTATGGTATTAAAAATAATTAGTGATAAACCACAGTTTTTCTCTCTGATCAGCTGTCACTAATTGTCTGAATCTAGAGGAAGCACAAATAACCAAATTGGCATGATGTTTGTTAGATAGACCCTATAACATTTCCATTTGACCAAAGATAAACACACTATGATTAAACCAAAAAATACATGTTTGTCAGAAGTTTGTTATCAGGTAGGTGAACTTCAAGCCTTATTTCAACACATTACAAGCACCTCATTTGGAATTTTATGAATTCTTTTTTTGGTATATTTGTCTCTTTAAGCATTAGAAACCAATAAATATAATACTCCTATATATCACCATCATTTTCCTCTTCCATTAAGTCTCACGGGATTTGATTCCCTCTAATTATTAAATAAATTTCCCTACCTCACCTTCACTTTTGATCTTCCACATTACTCTCTCAGTCTTTTTTCTTTATCCTAAACTCATGTCTGTGCCTTCTTCTTCTTTATCTGTTTTCACTTTTTCTTTGTTTGTTTTCTTCATTTTGAATGAAACTTCATCATGCTTAGCAATGCTTAGGAGCAAGACTACACGCATTCCTCCTCACCAGCTTAGTGTTGATTACTACGCCAAATCTTGTCCTCAGGTAGAACAGCTTATTGGTTCAGTCACCTCTCAACAATTCAAACAATCACCTGTTTCTGGACCAGCCACCATTCGTCTCCTCTTTCATGATTGCTTTGTAGAAGTAAGCCAATTCCACACACACGCGCACGCGCACACAAAAACAAATGTTTTCAGCTTTGCATGCAACTGTTGGTTTGTTTTCCTCAACCTCATTTTCAGGATTTCTGGTTTGAATGTGTGAATGCAGGGTTGTGATGCATCAATTTTAATAGCATCAAAGCTAGGGAGCAAGGAGTTGGCAGAGAAAGATGCAGTGGATAATAAAGATTTGAGGGTGGAAGGTTTTGAGACTATAAGGAAGGCCAAAGAAGTGGTGGAGAAAAAGTGTCCTAGTGTGGTGTCCTGTGCAGATATTCTTGCAATTGCAGCAAGAGATTTTGTTCACTTGGTAAGTTATTTGTTCTTTGTTTCAATTTCATATATAATGATTAGTTGATTACCACTAATTTGATTTAATATATCTTCATCTGTTTCCTTTGTTCCAATCCTGATTTTTGGCTTCATCCTTGTACTTGCCGTGAGTACAACATCGATAACTAGAGTTTAGTATTTGTTTAGGTCATGCTCTGAGAATGATCTCGAGTCCTAAGTCCTAACATTCTAAAATAAGGGCAGTTTGGTAATGCCCTCCAGTAGTGCATTAAGTTTTGACATCATTGATATCAGGTCACATGCAATACAAGTACAAAGTATCCCTGCTTTTGAAAGTTATTTTCTGATTTTTGATGTAACCATATTTGCCCCACTTAAATGGACAACAGGAAAGGGCTGAAATTAATTAAAATTTAAAGGTTGTGTGAATCTTTATATATTGAGTGCAAGTTCAATTTTTTCTTTGATGTTCTCTTGCTGCATCTTTTTTGTTTCTTAGATAGCAGCTAGAAGAAACCATTTCTAGATAAAATATGTATTTTCCAACTTTACAGAATAACAGAGAAGCTTTGTGAAAATACCAATTTAAATAAAAAGAAATGATTCTAAAACATTTAGGCCCTTGGTCTTGTGGTATATGAATAGGAAAATATATTTCTTTATTATAATGTACAAAAACAATATAGCCATTTTTTTTCCAACACCGTGACAAAAGAGCTAAACATTATATTGTAGAAAAAAATTAATCTTTTCATTGTTTAATTTGTCTAGCTAAAATGACACAGAATACGCTAGACATTGCTATAGGCTGGTCATGATTCTATATTAACCATGATCACATTAACTTAGCTCTAGAGATTAGAAACAGACAAATCCCAAGTTGGTCTTGATTAAGAGTTTTTTCCTACATTAAAAATACAAAAATCCTTCACTATAATATTAATTGTAGTTTTGGCAGTTAGCAGAGTGACTGTTTCGTACAAAGGCTCTGCATAAAGTCAAATTGAATCTGTTTTCATGTTGTCATATACTGTTTGGTATATTAGACTCTATAACAGCCGAATTTTTGTACTTTACCTTGAATTTTATTTAGACACCAATTACAACACCTGCTTAATTTTATAGGTCCAAGTCCAGTTTTCAGTATTATTGTTCTTTTCTATGCCATATCATATCAGATAGATAGATACATGTAGCAGCTTAACACTGAAAGAAAAAAAGTTCAGTTAAAGAAACCAAATAAAAACTAAAAACAAAACACTACTACTTTCTGTTAAGAAATGGTTAATTATGTCGAGTTTATACTATGTTCTGTTAAGAAATGGCTAATTATACTTGGTTTAATTTTAGTATGTCATGTGTGACACAGGCAGGGGGACCCTATTACCAAGTGAAGAAAGGAAGATGGGATGGAAAGATATCAATGGCATCAAGGGTAGGGTCCAACATCCCCCGTGCAAACTCAACCGTTGATGAGCTCATCAAAATCTTCAATTCAAAAGGCTTAACTATACAAGACATGGTTGCTCTTTCTGGTGCCCACACAATTGGATTTGCTCATTGCAAGAACTTTCTTACCCGCCTATACAATTACCGAGGCAAGGGTCAACCCGATCCGGATATGAACCCTAAACTATTGAAAGCTCTTAGAATGTACTGCCCAAATTTTGGTGGAAACACAGACATTGTTGCCCCATTTGATGCAACTACTCCTTTCATATTTGACCATGCATATTATGGTAACTTGCAGAACAAGATGGGGTTGCTCGCATCTGACCAAGCTTTGGCTTTGGATCCACGAACCAAGTCAATAGTTCAAGATTTTGCAAAGGATAAACAAAAGTTTTTTCAAGCTTTTGCATCTGCTATGGACAAAATGAGTTTAGTGAAAGTTGTGAGAGGAAAAAAGCATGGGGAGAGAAGGAGAGATTGTAGCATGCATATGTGAGAACTGAGAGATACTGTTTACACAATTTTTGCATTTATAACTGGATTCATTGACTTCACTACAAGTTTCTTTTATGGAGTTCATCTCGAAACAATGATTTTGTTTAGTGCAGTTATAAATGCAATAGTTGTTCGCATTTATTCAAGATTAATCTTTTAATTATTTGCATAATTCTGTGTCTTCACTAGTGGTAGTATTTATAATCAATATATAAATGATAATTTGACAAATAACATATACCATACATCACGAGGGGGTGAAAACTTTACTCAATTACCAATTTTAGCATCAAATGATATTATCTAAGATAATTTCCAATTGTAATATTCCAATCATGTTACTTACTCTTAAACTGGTTTGGGATATTGCCATTATAAATCATCAGTGAGACAAGGTACAAAATTTCCCTATGGAAAAGTATTTCTTGCATTTAACCTAACCTACAAAGCCTCAGACTCCAATAAAGAATGAGTTGATCAAAGTGAACACATTCATTTAAAGAAGAATGAGTAATAAAGCTAATAAAGTCAATGCTAAATTCAGTGCTGTTATTTACGCTCCTATGACTTCATGGAGATAACAGTTGCTGCAGTAAATAGTGCCTCTTTTCCAATGGACAGTATCTCCATATCCCTACATTATGACAGAACAAATTTGAATGATGCCAATAAACTAAACAAAATATTTTCTACAGGTTCTATATGAAAATTCTGGATTTTCAGGATCCGTTCAAAATTCAAAGTCTTGATATAGATAATCCAAGTATGGAAGCAAGCTTAATTAACATTGTTTAAGTAGAACCAGCCATAATATCCCAAATCAGACAAAGATAGATGCAAAACCAAGCAAGCAATTTGAAAGTTAAAATCCTGAGAAATGGTTTTCTTACCCATCTGTGCTTATCAAACTGTCAAAAGCAGATATAAACGCCTGGCACAAATCTACAAGAGCACTGCCCCCTTCTTCTCTGTCTCCACCAACGTTGTCATTTGTATTTCTTTCTGACAATATTGACAATTGAGCCTGAAAACCAGTGAAAATCCATTCTAATTTTTAAAAATGGAATTAATTTTCGAAGCATCTCATAAAGTTTTTGATGAGTAATAACAGAAGAATAACAAAAGATAGAAATGGACATTCATTGTACTAATGTAGATCTCGGACCTATATCAAAGTGATTATAGTGTCTGGGTGTGGAAAATGGAAATAAAGGAATACAGAGCAAGGAAGAAAAAATCCTAGGCAGTTATTGAGTTCCTAGTCACTCCCGTAACTATATGGATGTCATTTAAATAAAAACATATCGTGCGTTGAAATGTTGAATAAAGACAGTTACCTGAAAACCATGAGCCAAAAGCAACTGAACTACATCTGCACCAATTTTCTTTATTATGCTCTTAGTTCCAGTGTTATTTGAAAAGCATTTCAAAGCCCCGTCGAATGTTGTATCTTCAGCAACACCATTTGATCGACGAGTGCGAGCAGAAGGCTGCAAATTTTGTACAAAACAAAGGCCAAGAGATTATGAAAAGCCAGTGTGCTAGTACCAAATAGAGTCTCTCTTTCAGAATGAAGAAAATATATTGTTAAAGAAAGTATGACAAATTTCAGAAAGTATTACCTTAGTTATGTATTTCCAAAGATACTGCACAACTATTTCAAGCTTCCATTTAGGCTCACTGAAGGTCTACATCAGTTCTCGTGAAATCAGAAGAAACTATTGGTAACAAGATAACTTCCATAAAATATGACTTAACATGGGAATATTTGAAACATCTACTGATAACAACATAAGTAAAATGTATCAAACCATTCAACATTATATGCCATGCAAATAACAGAAAGAGAAGATTTAAAAAGGAAAGCGTATAACAGTAGGAGGGAAAGGGTGGAGAGACAGGTTTCAGGAGTCACCTTAAGAAAATGGGGGATATTATCTTTGCTGTAAGCCAGTTCATCCAGAATTATGTCCACCAAAGGTGTTCTGTACAAAATGCACCAAAATACAAGATTGCATACTTCAATCAGAAAGCATGGCATTTAAGGTAAAACGGAAATTAAACCGAAAGGAGTGACACTATAAATTAAATTGAAGAAACAAACTACCTTGGACCATCTGATCTTGAAGTATTGCCTTCAGTATCTGCTTTCTTCTTAGACATATCAAGGGCCATAATCTAAAATCATCCACGATGTAAGCAGACAAAGAAGAGTTGATTGAAGTTTGCTTATTATGCATAACAACAAATAAAATTATTCAGGAACTTACCATCACCAAAAGTTTCTCTATAGAGACACGCATGTTCTTTAATACTTCAAGTAAAGCAAGAGATAATGCAGTATCACATTCGGAACTCTTTTCAACCTCTACATTTTTACTAAGATCATTTTCAAGAAGTTGACATAGTAGACAGATAACTTCCATACAATTTTTCATCAAGCTTTTGTAGTTCATTTTCCTAGATCCCTGTAAAAACTAGATCAGATATATATTTCTGAAATACAAAAGGAACAAAAATTCAGGGCAGAGGAATCAAGGTACATAATAAGATCTCAACAACAGAACATGTGGAAAGAAGAGTATTAGCATTCACATAACATTAATAATCAACATGGTTAATTGTTGATTGGTTGGTCACGCAAGTCTTATAGTGAACAAATTACCAGTAACATGTTGAGCAAAGACTCCCTCTGCAAGCTCCAGTTCATGGTGGCTGCAACAGAACAGTTACTTAGAATTTACTAGTTTAAGGAATGGCAACAACTGAAATTTCATTCAACTTCATACACACCATTACGAGGTAGAAAATCTCCTTCAAACACAATGACGAGATATTGAAAGAGTAACAAGCTCTGCAGGGACTGCAACAAAATTACACAGAAATCAAGCATATGTTGTTAAAAACTGCACTTTATGAACCAAAGCTTAACAAAAATACATAGCCACATGGGAAAGCTTGAAGCTTGGGATCTAAAACATGTAAATTGAAAATATAGCTAAAAAGCATATGGCATCAATATATTATGACTTCAGTCAGTTTTATTCCATATCATTGTAAAATCACTAGTGTGTCCCAATTCTCAAAGGCTTGTGTTAAACAAGCACCCACAAAACTCTAGAAAAAATGTACAAAAATGGTTGATTGGTGGACTAACCTTCATGCTTGTTGCTTTAATGTCGGAATCAGCTAAAGTTTCAGCGAGCTCTTCAATCAGGAGATGGAAGCTCTAAGGTAGGTGGAGAACATAAAGAGTGGAAATGAGTTAAGAAAACTCAATATCAAATTGCAATTTGAAAGAAAAACAGTTAATAGAACCATTCAGAAACTGAATATTATAAACAAAGATAGGTAGGTTGAGCTGCAGTGCTTTAATTATGAAGCACAGACACTCCTCGGATTAGGTGTGTCCCGGTGTCGGACACGCGTCAGTGTCCGACACCGACAACGACACGACACCTATGATTACACTGAATTATGTCATTTTCTTAAATTATTATCGGTGTCGGCGTGTCGGTGTCCGTGTCCGTGCTTCATAGTATTAAGTGATGAATCATATCCTAACTACAACTGACTGAGCGCACCTCCTTATATTGTGCAACATAATAAAAATGGATTAATTAAAAGTACATGGTAGGATTAGATAACTTTATTTGCTTTCCTAATACTAATACATCACTCAGAACTAGCATGAATAAAACATGTGAAACAATGGCATATGCAATTTGCGGTATCACTAGTACATTGATTTCACCATCTGCAATTTCATAGAACATATAATTTTGAGAGAGAAAAAAATCGGAATTTTACAAACAAGGAAACAAGTTGTTAGTTATAAAACTAATGAAAGATAAGTTGTTCAATTAAACCAATTAACTAAGCTAAGGATAGGTAAAAAGTGAATGTGACTGCAAATGGAGAAACTAACTCACAGAGGGGTCGAGAGGTCCACCGGACTGTTTGTCACTTGCTCCACCAACAACAGCGGCATTATCCAAACCAAGAATAAAAGGAGACCATGCCTAGCAGAAAATATTTTACATTTGAAAGCAAGTTCAACCAGTATCCCATATTACCAACTGATATACCAAATGCAGAACAAAAACAGCATATTGAGATGACTTAACGTCATTCATACCTCTTCAGCTACAACCAATTTTGGTGGAGAGTTAGACGATGATAGGGAATCATCCTTGCCAGATAAATACGCTCGAGGGAAGTGCTAAACCCGAAAAGGAAAAAAGAATCGCACATTTAACAGTTTTAGTTACAATTAAGATGCGGGAATATGAAGGGGAAAGGAAACCGGTGGACATCACATACCTTTTCCAAATCAACCAGAAGCTTATAACTTGCCACAATCAACTGTAATGACTTCTCAGTCCTCAGCATATGGAAGACTGCCCCAAATATTTTTCTACACAATTTAAAAATATACTTATATACTCAACTCAACAAAATTCAATATGTTTCTAACAAATACAACTTGCTTATAGAGGAGAATTGACCACATATATTCAAGAATAAAAAATTTCCCTCAAAAAGCGTGAGCTATGAACCTCCGACACAAACACCGAACACGAACTAGATATTAATGAGATTTGAAAGAAAAAAAATGAAGTGATTAAGGGTCCGTTTGGATTGGCTTATTTTTGAGCATATGCAAAACAGCTTATACAAATGAATAAGTTTTAATGTATTATTCATATGTTTGTGAAGGTAGTTTATGAAAAACCAACTTATGAAGATACAATTTTCGTTAGTGAGAACTTATGAATTAACATAAAAGCTTATTTATTTGTATAAGTTCAAAAATAAGTCAATCCAAACGGCTCTAAATGTAACCGCATATGTTTGTGTAGTTGCAGATAACCTTCAATCTAAAGTATCAGTGCTACATAGTGCGTGAAAGAAACTTACGAAGATGGTAGTTTTCCACTTTCAAGCCCAATCGAAGAAGCACGAACAGCATCCAAAAAAGCAATCCCTGCATACATGAATTCATAAATAAACAAATTAATTTAAATAGCCTCAATACTAAACAAATTCCCCACAAGTTTTAATCTTTTTGATTACTCAAAAGTCGAAATAGAATAAAAAAGTTTATTTTGTTGGTGGGCATGAACGTAGTGGAGAATAAAGCAAAAAAAGGAAGAAAACCCAAACAGAAACTTGTTCAAAAAAAAAAAGAAAAAAGAGTGTGATGCTTACGTTCGTCAATTGTATCTTGAGTAGTATCCTTGGAAGCATCGAAGGGATCAAACATAGTGAGAAGCATGTCATCTTCGATTCTTGCTCTGTTAGGGTTCTCCATTTTCGCTCACAAATTTTCTTTTTCTTTTTCTTTTCTTCACTCTACACACAAAAGAAAAAAGAGAAAGAAAATATAAAGAATCTGACACAAATAAGGAGTTACTATATCTTCCCGCCAAAAGTTTGCCAAACATCAATCGAAGTTTCGTACTTATGGAACATTTTTCAAATGGACATTTTGAGAAATAGCATGTCACTTTTTTGACCCATATTTGAACAACGATGTTGCGACAATTTCTTCGTTTATACTTATATAGTATTTTTTTTTCCTCTTTATTGTTTTGGTTTTTAAGTCAATATCTCGTTTTTTTTTTTGTAAAAATTTGGTTGTTTAAAAAGTTGTCGTATAAATGGACGTTTTTTTTATACAAGTAAATAAATGGACGTTCAGATCACACAACTTTTTTTTACCTACATGATGCGTTTCATTTATTGGAAAATGAAAGGATGGAACATAACAACAAGGGTGAGTAGAAACTCTTTATATGTATCAATCAATGTGTTAAATACACATTGAAATCAATTAAAGAATAAGGAAGATGATTATTTGGAATGAAAAGAATAACCGCACTTTTCAAAATAAGGAAGATCAATTACGATCAATATGTGAGAATGTTAAGATGCAGTCGTTCTGATGGTCGAAATTGAGATATGTTACCTTCGATTTTGATTATCATTATTGGTTGGCTTAATTATGTTATGTATTTTGTAGTTTAGTTTGTCTTCTTCTTTGCTGTTTTTGTCTTGGTTTTGTGTTGTAACCTTGATAGAGGTACACTTGCTTGGGCACAAACCCAAATAATTTTTTTTGGGCACACTCACAAAAGTAAGAAAAAATTAAAGAAAAATAAAATTATAATATATCAATTGATGTGACTAAATAATTTTTATTTGTTTTTATAAGTTTTATGTGAGTATGTGCCCA
>Ga0099826_10002578_pt1 | contig 11801 bp, 7 predicted proteins | sample Mtrugardesep15_FD_76830 | JGI IMG/M metagenome (GOLD analysis project Ga0099826, IMG submission 76830) | Root nodule microbial communities of legume samples collected from California, USA - M. trunc garden sep15 | ecosystem: Host-associated > Plants > Roots > Nodule | place: USA: California...
GTAAACTGTCTGTTTTCAACCATTTTGAATCATGTGCTTAGCTAAACGATGCTGCTGCTTGTTTAACATGGATTTCAATTGATGCATTAGACTTTATGAAAAACCAAATTTTCAGATATCTGTTCAGATCTAGATCATTTTAATAGTTTCCTGTAGAGGTTTTTTACGCCATTGTTTTCTACTTTTAACTGGAGAGAGAAATAAATGTGGTGAATCATATATGTCAAATAGTTTGAATATCATGTATTTTTTTTGACATTTTTATCTCCTTTTCATTTTCAACAAGCAAACCGTAACATGTTCGTTTTTCCATTGATTGGCACTTCATTTGTTTTCTGAACGGGATTTCTTGGTCATGTTAGTTCAGTGTGTACAAATATATATGTACTCTCTTCCTCTGTTTTTCATGCCCATTTACCAGTCTAGTGACCAAGGTGCAAACTTTCTTTTGGTATTAGTTTGCAAGAAGCTCAGAAGAGAATGAAGATAAAGAAACCTCCTCACATTCTGGTCATTCATCTCAAGCGGTTTAAATACATGGAACAGCTGGGCCGCTACAAGAAGTTGTCTTACCGAGTTGTTTTCCCCCTTGAGCTGAAGTTGAGCAATACTGTTGAAGATGCAGATATTGAGTATTCTCTATTTGCAGTAGTTGTTCATGTTGGTAGTGGTCCCAACCATGGGCATTATGTCAGCCTTGTGAAAAGTCATAACCACTGGTTATTTTTTGATGACGAAAATGTTGAGATGATTGATGAGTCCGCTGTGCAGACGTTCTTTGGATCACCACAGGAATATTCAACTAACACCGACCATGGGTACATTTTGTTCTATGAGAGCATTGGGCCTGGTAACAGTAACTAGATGGAGGTGTGCTACAGGACTTTTAGGTACTCAAATCACTTGGACCTGTTTTTTCCATCTAGTTTCTCTTATTTATTTTCATGTTATACCATTATTCAACCTGTTGGGAGGGATTGTGAGGGAGCTGTTGCATCCTTTATAGCAATACAGGTTGTGTTGTGAAATGTATACTTAGGTGGTTGGCATGTACAGTGGATGGTGGCAGCACTGTCCTTTTTCTTCTCTCCTTTCTCACAATAAGAGCAGTATATATATGGTGGAAATTTTGCTGACAATATGTATTCATGGTTGCAATTGTTTTCAACCAACATTAGATACACAATGAAATGTAAAATGCTCGTTAATTATGCTAACATTAATTTAGTTTTATCAGAGCTCTATAGTTATGTTTGTGTTTGGAGATCAACTAACTTGTATGAAGGAAAAAGTATTGAGGACAAACAAACTTTGATTTGTATACATATCAAAACGCTACCAGAGTCATCTATATATGTTCTATAAGACATTTTTAAGTTAACCAATGTGACAAAACTGCATAATCTGTGAAAAGAGGGTGCTACAGAAGTTTATCTCATTGTGAACCCAACCTCAGTTCATCACGGCATTATGTTCTTATAAATATACCAATTTTTCATTTTAGTTTTTCTAAATTTTTTTTCTACTGTCCCTGTAACATTTTCAATCACCACTTTTGGTCCTTATTTTTAAATCAATTCATGTGTATCATTTGTATAATTTAATGAAATTGTGTAGAATATTGTAAAACTCAAAAAAAAAAAAAATCAAAAATACATGAATTAAAAATGATTTAACCGTTAAAAATATAAAAATTCATATATATTAGATAGTTAGATTTCAAATATTACCACAATTACCATGACATGTTTCACTTGTACTTATAGGTTTTAAATATCAAAGGATACTTGAATTGAAAAAGATCGATGATTCTGACTCAGAAATTCTGAATTTCTGAGTATAAGACAATTTGTTGAGCGAGCACGGAGCAAACCAGAAGCGAACCATTACAAAGATTTAAGGTGAAACATGGTATGAAGATTCGCTGAGCGAGCTGGAGGTGGATCAAGAGTTGGAGGTATTTTGCAAAGAGCAATTCTCTTAGCGAATTTATGACGATCTAGTGACCTTGGGGATAACTTGTTAGTGAATCTTTGCTTTTCCGTCACCTATATAAAACAACTCATATCACAATTTGAACTATTTTTTGCCATTTTCTGAGTTCTAAACTAGAGAGAGCCACCATGGGAGATAAAAGGCAAGTTTGAAGAAATATGAGGAATCACCGTCAATTATACTTTCATCTCTTCTTGATATGTGTTGTAAGGCTATTATAGTCAACTAATTCTCTATATTGTTGGAATTAAGTGTAGTTAGATATGATGCTTTTGTAAACACTTGATTTGGTTGATTATATAAACTATTTGTTTCGTTGTATCCCGTGAATTTATTTCCGCATTTAATGCTTTTGTGACGTGAAACTCTGCAAATGAACTTTTGTTTTAGAAAATGTGACATAAACTTTTTTACTTAAGTGATCTAATTGTAGATGCTAGTTTTTAGACATATGGTTAGATTTACAATAACAACCTACCGTCGGAACTTAATAATATTGTATCGATTAATTGAGTGAGACATAAGAGATTCAGAAGTTAATCGGTAGAGTAGATCTCTCACCGTCTTCCAGATAAGAAAACTCATGACGAGCGACAAGGGAAGGTATAATTGAAACATTGAAAATATATAATCGGTCAAGAGGATAAATTGGAAGAATACTATCTCTATATTCTTGTTTATGATTCAATGCTTAGAATGTAGAATCAAATCCAACTCCTTACTTAAAACGATATTAATTGTTGAAAGACAATGATATCACACTTGTCCGAGTAATATTTATATTTTGACCGATTAAAATGACGTTGTTGTTAGAAACTCATGTTTAAGATTTTGGAGCATCACAAACATTTTTTTTTAACAAAAATTAACGATATTCATTCAAATTGATAGAGTATATCGATACAATACAAATTCAAAGTCGCTAAAAACAAAATAGATGAACAAACTCACAACATCCATTTTAATAGCATAAAACACGACAGAGTAAGCATGCGTGCAAAATGCAAATATGACTATATTCAAGTCTCCAGAACACTCATGTCTCTGAATCTGCAACGCTCGTAACACCGAAGTCATTGATTAGTTTTGCACTTGTTCAAAGCTAATCTTTCAACTGAATCAAATAAACACCATACTGATACGGTACAAAGACCAAAACAAAAAAACCAACAAAAGAAGATTTTATTTATTTTTGAGTAACCAACAAAAGAAGATTGAAAATATGTGAAAATCACTTGGTCTATAGACAAGAAGAAAGAAATGCAGTGACACGGTTTGGGAAGGAGAGAAAAGAGAGTTGGGACTTTGCAACAATTTTTATTATTTTAAGTAATCGTACATTATTGTATACTTTCTTGTATTTTAACCTCTCTGCCGGTCAAAGTTGTTCTTGTTAATTCCTTTTCAAATTCTCCAAATCAGACATAAACTACGACTGACCTTGGTTATTTCCAAAAATGGAGGCAAGATCAATGCAAATATTATGCAGCCCCTCCTTGTCAATCGATTGTGTTACGTCACGAACAATTTTCTTTTGACAAAATATGTTGCAAACAATTTATGATAAATGGATTATATGCTTTAGCTACGTTACAGACACACATTTTCATACTTTTGAATTTTTGTTTTTGTTGAGAGGTATGCTTTTGAACATTAGGAGCCTTTTAATTGATTTCAATATTAGTTATTATATTCTATAAATTGCCAATATTATATATTACAGTGCAGATCGGTTCTTAGAAGGAAGAGTTCATGGTGCGCGATTGGTAGTACAAGAGTTCGTGGTGATCTTGATTTACAAAGTTGGAGGACAATATTTTCCAACACAGTTCAACCAAGACGTTGAATGCCGAGGGTAAGTTTTTCTGTGAAAAATATTGCAGGTATATGTCTTTTTTATACTGTGGCATTAGCTGTTACTTGGTTTCTTGAGTGGTTGGGAAAATGTAAACTGTCTGTTACCATTTTGAATCTTGTGCTGAGATTAATTATGCTGCTCCTTGTTTATCTATGAACAACTAACAGTCATGCCGTACCTCATTAGGTGAAGTCGGTTACATGAACTTTAATCGATGCATTAGACTTACCAATTGATGACAAATATGTGAACTTTTTCTTTGATATTAGTTTGCAAGAAGCTCAGAAGAGAATGAAGATAAAGAAGCCACCTCACACTCAGGTCATTCATCTCAAGCAGTTTAATTACCTGGAACAGCTTGGCCGCTTCAAGAAGTTCTCTTACCTGGCTGTTTTTGAACTCATTGCACATTTTGAGGTTAACCAATGACATGTACTGCATAATCTGCCAATGGTGCAAATGCTAATCTCATTGTAAACCCAACCTCAGTTCCCTCCTGGCAATGAACCATGCACTGAAAAATTGGCTTCACAATTTGCTTAAAGCATTTTATTTTGGCTATGATAAATCTGCACTCAACAGGGAGAAGTGCATATTATTTGGAGTTATATGATTTGAGTTTTTGCATTTTTGTGTGAGGTGTTAGCAAATGACCCTAAAATTTCTTTTTACTACACAAGTGAACATGATTCGAGATTTTGCTACAAGGATCAAAATAAGACAATCGCCTGATTATGTTACAAATCTAACCCATACATACAATGAACAACAAAACATTATGGATGGACGCTATTTTCTAAGTGGCTGTAGGCATGAAAGTATCTTCGTCCAACAATGCTTCAAGATCAACGAGGCTATTGAATTGTCTTGTTTCTTCTGAATTGATAAAATTTCGATCTTGCTTTACCTGCAAAAGGCATATACAAAAGACTGGCTAAGCTTTGCTGACACTCACAATAACAAATTAAATGATGTTTACTGCTGGCATTTTGAAAGTAATGATGATTTTGCATTATGGTTCAGCAGATGATTCAGGTGGGAATAATAGAAATCTCTAAGTTTTGCATTCTTGATGCCCTTATTTCTGATAAACTAGTAAAGATCCCATCCATGATTTATAGCACAGTTGTGAAAAAAATGGCTGAAAATATAGTGTGAAATTTCGCAACGTGTTCCGTATCATTAGAAAAATACTTTCCTTAAAACAAACAAATACCTGATTTTCTTGTATCTCAGCTACAACATTCAACAACCTGTGGTATTGGTCTCTTGCATCTGGATATTGAGCCATTGACTTCACTCTAGCGAGGGCTTTCTCCAACCTTTTCTCAGTTTGCTTCCTGCCCTCTTTCAAAAAATCGTAGTCATCCTCGGTGGAAAATGATACACCCTGTACCATACTGCCCTCAGAAATGGCCTCTGATTTGAATCCACGCAAACCACTACCTTTTCGACGCCAACGTAATATAACCTTTTCCACAATCCCAACTGACCAAATTATCTTCCCATAGTTTTTCCTAACCTGGTGACCTCTCACGTGAGCCTATAATAACAAGTTACAGGATTAAAGGAAAGCATCATTAGTAAACATTAGACACAAACAAAAATAGCATCATTTGCACATAATTCATGCAAAGGTTGGAAATATATGTACCTGAATTTTTACAATTCGCTGTCGAATAATCAAAAAATCTTTTCTGCCCTTCCAACTGCGAAACTTGTTCTGAATACGTGTTGCAGCAACATGAACAGGCTCATTACGTAATCCAGACTTGTGTGACTTCGCATTCACTGTTATTAGTGAAAGAGCACGTTCATCAGATATTCCAAATTTGTCACCATCATATTCCTTTTGTTGTTTTCTCTGGAATGATTGCACTCTAAAAACTTGATGAATACGAGCAGCAGCTTGAGTTGCATTGCACACTGCAGCCAGTGATTCTTTCATTGAAGGTTCATGTGAGAAGCACTCATTGTTTTGTTCTTGGACTCTTTGTATTGTTCCAACGGTTTCTCTCATGTTTCTTTTCAAATCAAGAGACTTGAGTTGTGAGCTTAAGAAAGATTCTGCAAGATAACCAGCAATTCCTTTGTGTCCATTTGCAGAAGCTAGGTCGGCTGGTGTTCTACCAGAAGGATGTTGTGGGCATGGATCAGTAAGTGCTCCTGGTGCTGCCCCAAGAGATATGAGGGAAGCAACTGTCCTCTCCCTGATAATGAAAGTAAAAGGCAATTCCTCAATGAAAATTGAAAAATCACGAGTCTCACGTTGGACTCTTTTCACGGGAAATGGCTCTTGCCTTTCCCGAGGTATGCTTAAATAGCTCATACACCCCTTAGATTATTTAAATAAGCACTCTCACCACCTTTATTTGTTAGGGATGTCGTGTCTTTTAAATACACAAGAGTATATGTATTATTTTAGCATACCTCACGGAAGATGAGTGCAATTTTGCATAACAAAAACGCAGGTACTTCCAACCTTTTCATTCTTCAACCCTATGATGAAATCAAGCATATTGAGCAAAGAAGAAAAAGTAAGCATTTTAACTTCTGCTAGGCCTGTTTCGCGTATTTTATACAGTACTATCACTCTTGCAATGATGTAATTCAGATCAGTAGTTCATCCTATTAGTTTCATGTATTGTCAAAGTGTATCGCGTTGGAGTAATACGATGAACTATAAATTGAGTTTAGATGAAAAGCATTGAGATGCTGACCTGCCACAAAACGCCGCCCAATGAAGGGCAGTCCATCCATTTACGTCGCGAAAGTTCACACTCACACCAGCAACAATTGTTGGTTCTAAGGCCCAATCATAGCCAAGAAAGGCTGCAAAATGAAGCACACCTTGGCCACCTTCATCTAATACACTTGGGCCTTTCCCATCTTCAGTTGTTTTCTGAATAAGCCATGAATGTAGTTTATCTTTTAGAAGATTTTGAAGCAGTTGATCATGTACAAGTTCTGGAGAAAAATCTTTGTCTACAGTAAATTTCAGTAGTTCGTCCCATTCATCGTCCTTTCTACCAAGCAAAGAACTGATTTTACTTCTCAGTTGAGATTTCTCATTCACACTAATTGAATCTAAACCCCGAGGGAAGTCATGCTCTTGGGACAACAATTCTCCAAATCGTTTGTTAAAAGTATCATAAGTATTGCTGCTTCTGGTCTCACCAGCAGTGTTGACTTCTTGAGTATAATTGACTCGGAAATCGAATTCCCGCACTTCACTACATGCTAACCTATTAGAACATGTTACATAGAAAGGAACCCTTCCAGCCTTGTGTTGAGGTGTATGACAACAGAGAACACCATTCCTGGTTATCTCTGCTGGCACTTCTATCTCGCCGAACATGCATGACCACTTACAATCTTCTGCTTCATGTTGACTCTTTAAGAATCGTCCGGAAATGAGAACCTGTAAAATTGTTATTAGCAGTTAGAAATTAGTATCAATTTACCATCATCAATACAATGCACTTTTATACCTTTCTCTCATTTCCTTCCATGGATACCATGTTTTTAATAACTTTTTTTATATGTAAATGAATAAGTAGATAATCAGAATATAGCCATAAGATGAACGAAAAAAAGTAATAGATATTACAACAGTTCAGTGAACATATGGTCAAAACTGATGGCAAGTGCAGAATATCAAAATAGGATACCTTAATTTCCGTGTCTTCAAATGCCCAACTTGGGGAATAATCAATGATGCTGAAAAGCTGATCATAACAAATAGATGGATCCAGTACATAGTTCTCCAGGTGCCCCTGGGAAGGAATAGTTATACTGTCAACACCATTTTCGCTTTCAACTGTATCCCAATAAGAACTAGAAGGGGAATGCTTGCTTGATTCTTCGACATCGCCTAGTTCTTTACTCATCCATCGGTTGAAACTGTCGAGCTTCTTCAGGCCCTCTTCTGCCACAGATACACTTAATAGAGTCTTCTTTGAAGTGAAATGAGTGTCTTCTATTCCAACTAGGCTTTTATCGACCCCTAGATCTGATTCTAACTTGTCTTCTGCTTTTAAAAGTATTTCATGAGGGCTATTTTGCATAAGAACCTTGTGTTGTTGGTGTGTATGAAGAAGGAACTGTTCCAAGGATTGTTGAAAATCAACTTCATTAACTTCCTGTTCATTGTCACTATAACTAAACTCACACGATGAGCCTGAATAGGAACTATTTTTGGGCCATGTGGATGCGCTTAAAGAATTAAAACCAGAGGCCTGTTCACAAGGAAAATTAAGCTTTAACTTTGAGCAATTAAATGAGTTCGATGGAGAGTTAAAAAGTTACATGTTTAAGAATTACTCATGCATAAAGAAAAACCTCATTCCTTGATTAGTCTTTAAATTTTTGAAGAAACACGAAACAAGTAATTAAGCAGTCAGAGACCAACATCGCTTTGTAGCAAGTCATTAGTTTATTTTGACTTTTGATATGGAGACAAATACCATGTTGAAGCTTATATAGAACAGGCTATAGATCCTGATTTAAAACTAAATAATATTACTATGTAACATGAAATAATGCAACAAATGAAGTATCAATTTTACTTGCAGACATGGCTGTTGCCTAAACTAGTTAAACAGAACAATATCATAATGACACATATTTCTTTACCATATAAGTATAACTAGTCCCATACCTGCCAATTGCCTTCAGCTTCAGATTGTATAAAGCTTCTATTCTCATGCTGTTTAGTAATGCTGATGGTTAATTTTTGCCCCATTGTCTCATATCCTTGAGAAGTACTATTTATTCCCATGTTATTGGGTTCTGTTTCAGGAAAAAAAGACTGAAAAGGCACATTATGACTTCCAGCATTATTTTCTAAGATATCTTGCCGTGACGAAAGACCAAGAACTTTTGAGAGTTCACATGTCAATCCAACATTGTTAATGTATTTGGTGTCATTAGCTTGACTGAATGAGATATCATCAACCTGAGGAATGAGAGGCAACCTTTCCTGATCATCTATCACAATTTCAATTTCACAATTAGTATGGCATGTATGGTAAGATCTTTCCTGATCAAAAGGCCAACATTTTCGGAATATATAAAATAATGATTTAACTTTGAAGTTTGATGCTCTACTAGCATAGAATTTCACCGCGGTGAAATTCATTACAGTTCATTCAATCATCCGTTGCTACGTCACCAAGTTTGATTACCCTCAAAAGTCACCCTCTTTTAATGACACGGCAATACATGATTGATCGATAGAAGGGAAACATGAATCCAATTTATTTTACCCTTAGCGTACATCAAAATAAATTGATGAAAATAATTTAAATTGAAGAAATTTACCTTTGAGAGGTAGGGGACAGTTAGAATAAGGGAGTTGAGCTTTAATATTTTGAACAGCAGGCTGTTGCAGCTCAAGAAAAGAGTAGAAATCCGAATTTGCATGGCTATTGAATGCTACAAACATTACAGAGTTACAATATTAAAATATACACGAGAAGGTGATTTGAAGAATAAAAAAATAAAAAAAGTTATTCAAAAATTTTTCTAGGTGCGATAGTAAAACATTTCAAATCACTAATAGAACAAGGATATGCTAAAAAGACATACCTGATTCAGCTTCTTCATATTCTGATGCTTGACCACTGTTCATGCTAGACGGTAAAGAAGTCTCCACCTCTGTGTTGGACATCACTTTGTATGTTTGTTGATCACAAGGATTAGATTCTTCATTTTCTTTGGTACATAATAAAGTTGCCTTGGTTCCCTGGAGGAAAAAACTTGATCAGAATACCTATATTACTTTTAAGGACCAGATTTACCAAGTACTGAAAAATTATTTGTCATTAGTTCATTGCTCCTTAAACTGTTACTAAGAATGTAAAAATAAGAAATTCTTATTGAGCTTTCATCAAATAACAAGGAAAAAGCTGATAAAACAGCTGTATGATTGTATCATTATACCTTAACTTCCCGATAATGGACTAGAACGATGTGTGAGAGCTCCCTGTAACAATGTCGAATACAATGAGTGAAAAGAGAAATCGTAGAAAGAAGTACTTCCAGAGATAGGAACCACCAAAAACAAATTAGCAATTTCTTGAAGCAAGTAGAATTACACGATGATATGCTTTAAGTAGGTACTAATGAGATAGTTCTAGTATTGTTGATCACATGTGTTGATTTAAAGCATATCATCCTCAAGCAAGAAGAAAAGCATCAAAACATGAAGATGAAAAAAAAGTATAAGTTTTCTTCATTTTCTCTGCATGGACAATACCAATAAGTGTCAGATGGAGACAAAGCCAGGCAAGGCAGCAACTTTGAAGGAGGGAAGAAGACAAATAGAGTGGTTAGACAAATAGGAGCGCTGATGTATAAGTTGTTTTTACAATTGAATAGGAAATGAAGACAAACTTGTTTTACATGAAAAATGAAGATAAGCTTTGCATAACTTTGTCTAACTTAATTTTATCAGAGATCGATTTGACCTTAACTGAATTTTATTAATCACTCGATTCCAACCACTTAGTTATAAACCAAGGATTATAAATTATTTATTCAGCTGTAGAATATTAAATAGAAACGAAGATTTTTAAGTGTGAGATTTGAAAATGGTAAACATGAAAACTTACTCCTCAAGCATCCAATAAGTTCGTCTTTGAAAATTATCATTTTGTTCTCCATGGGCGTAGTAGCAGTGTAATACTTCTACACTTCCAGCCTGAAAACATCACACGTCATTCAACGCAATGGTTTATACGGTAAAACAAGAAAGATGTTCTGAATTCAGTTTATATCCTTTAGCAAAATTGATTTTAATGTCCAATTTAGAATAAAGTTGTAATTGTAACAATACCTTAAGTCTCTCATGTGCTTCCCTAACAGTTTTTCCATCTTTTTTCTTCCTCCAGTTATGTCCATCCTTTCTAAAGTATCTCGTCACCTTTCGATCAAATAGGAAAAGTGAACCACCTATTGTCAACCAATCCAAAACATCACAATTAAAAAAGGAAAAAAGAAGCTATTTAGAAATTAGAATTAGAATTAATCATACTTGGAGGCATATACGAAGGTTGTGAAGAAATCTGAAAGCTGTTATAGTTAGTGAGAATTTGACAAATTTCAGCTGGACGTAGCCATCGATATTGCGCTTGTAATAAAATTTCATCAATATCTGTTGTGGCCATCATAGTATATGAATTAGACATTTAAACATAAGATATAACATACAATAAAATTGTGTGCGCAGTAGCAGATAAATAGTACTAGTAATAATTAGAAAGAAACGTTAAAAAAACAATAGTAAATAGAAATGAAGAAAAGAAAGGTGACCAAATTGATTAGGGTGAAGATGAGCCATATATGAAAGTGAGAAACTGATGAAGTGAATGAAAGAGAAAGAAAAGAAGAGAAAGAAACAGTTAAGTAGAGAATATATAATAATAGTATATGACTATGACAATGGTGTAATGCAATGTAAAGAAAGAAAGTTGAAAAATGTTAACGCGGAGAGAGAGTGTTTATGTTGCTTAGTGAGACTGAGAGTGTTCTATTCTATGCTATGCTGTGATTTGCTATCATCCATCGAAAAAGATAAAACTTTTTTGACGCGGGAACTAACTTTTTTGTCAAAGTCAAATTCATACTTTGACTCGTTGTTTTTCCTCGTAGCTTCTCAAATAGTACTAGTACTGTCCTTTAGTTAAGTCATACTATGTTACTAGAATATATGATGTCATGTCTTTCCACTTCTTGCTAAATTCTAGTACTAGTAGTAATAGTAATAGTAATATTTAATCTTCCCATCGTCCACTCAATTGTGGGCTAAAGTTCTTTACATATGTTAATGGATACCTGACTAAAATCTATCATTGAATTTTATTTTGAATTCTGCTATGCTCTCAGCAAAAATTGCTCGCGCTCTGCAGTGCTGCCCAAAATACCCCTGCGCTAGTTAAGTAGCGCA
>Ga0099826_10002579_pt1 | contig 11798 bp, 13 predicted proteins | sample Mtrugardesep15_FD_76830 | JGI IMG/M metagenome (GOLD analysis project Ga0099826, IMG submission 76830) | Root nodule microbial communities of legume samples collected from California, USA - M. trunc garden sep15 | ecosystem: Host-associated > Plants > Roots > Nodule | place: USA: California...
ACAAGGCGTTCGCTTGGGGATTGTTAGTGGTATAGGATTTGGCTGCTCCTTTTTAGCTCTATATTGCACAAATGCTTTCACTTTCTACATAGGATCTGTTCTAGTGCAACACGGCAAAGCAACTTTTACAGAAGTTTTTAGGGTACAATCACTCAATCAACTTAGCATGCTTTATATTTACTTTATATTTCTTTTGATCTGGTTCTTACAAGATAATTTATGCAGGTTTTCTTTGCTTTAACAATGACGGCAATCGCTGTTTCCCAGACGACTACGTTGGCACCAGACACTAACAAGGCCAAAGATTCCGCAGCTTCGATATTTGAAATTATTGACAGCAAACCTGATATTGATTCCAGCAGCAATGCGGGTGTAACACGGGAAAAAGTAGTTGGTGATATTGAACTTCAACGTGTCAACTTTAATTACCCAACAAGGCCTGACATTCAAATTTTCAAAGATCTAAGCTTAATCATCCCATCTGCAAAGGTAATCTTTTGGCTGTACAAATCAGTTTATTGAGAACATGTAATGTATTTAAATTATAGATATATGTCTTTGCAGACTATTGCCTTGGTTGGAGAAAGTGGTAGTGGAAAATCAACAGTTATCAGCCTCTTAGAGAGATTTTATGACCCTAATTCTGGACGTATACTACTAGATGGAGTGGATATCAAAACTTTCAGACTAAGCTGGTTGAGACAACAAATGGGTTTGGTTGGTCAAGAGCCTATTCTTTTCAACGAAAGCATTCGTTCCAACATAGCTTATGGCAAAGAAGGAGGTGCAACGGAGGATGAGATAATTTCAGCAGCTAAAGCAGCCAATGCACACAGCTTCATAATTTCTCTTCCAGATGGATATGACACCTCTGTTGGAGAAAGAGGCACACAACTGTCTGGTGGACAGAAGCAGCGCATTGCTATTGCAAGAGCCATGCTAAAAAACCCTAAAATACTATTGCTTGATGAGGCGACAAGTGCACTTGATGCTGAGTCAGAGCGTATAGTTCAAGAGGCTCTAGATAGAGTGAGTGTGAACAGAACTACTGTGGTGGTAGCTCACCGTCTCACAACAATTCGAGGGGCTGATACTATCGCGGTAATTAAAAATGGGGTGGTGGCTGAAAAGGGAAGACATGATGAGTTGATGAGGATTACTGATGGTGTTTATGCTTCATTAGTAGCTCTTCACTCAAGTGCATCATAAGATATTTCTATTTTCTACTTCCAGTAACTCGGTTCCTCTGATCTTCTACATCCGAGAAAGTGCATACGAAGGGTGAGCATTTATTGTTTGAGGCAGATTGCATGCTAAGAAGTTTTGGGAAGTGGTAAAACTGGTTTATTTGTTTTTGTTGATTAGTCTATCACTCATAGCTTCTTAGAGATATTGGTTATTCAAATTTAATTGTAAGAAAGATATTGATTTCAGCATTTTATTATTTAGAAAATTTGAATCAGTAATTGATTGAGTCCTTTATTCATTTATCGGAGCCATTCAAATTCAATTGGAAAATATGACATAAAATTTGGAATTGGATAGCATTTTAGTCTTTGCAGAGCTTGTCATTGATCATAGCTACAAGCAACTCCTGAATCATTATTAATATGTGCTAGACCAATGCAACCATTACATACAGTTGATATATATAAATTCATGAAAATGATGCTTATAAAATGATTAGATAAACTTTACAAAAATCCATATCTTCCAATTATATAAGGGTAATGATTAAATAACTTATAAAATGACAAGATCACAAATATTTTCAAGGAGTAGCAGAAGAGAAAAGCAATGAAGTAGAAGTATGACAACAATGTATTCATACTATAGTACCTCGTTAATGAAGATACATTCTTTTCAAAACTCTCTTCTATGAACATGACAGAGTAAATAAAGATAGAAGTATAACAACAATGTATTCATACAAGTATGAAAACAATGTATTCTCCAAATTTATTATCCAAAATTTTACATTAAAGAATTTGAGTTATCCTCAAAAATAAATTACTTCATAAAATTTCGACATTTGCTTCAAAGAAAAATATCCTAAATATTAACACACATTGTAATTTCCTTAACTCGTAATGTCTATTTCATATTCATTGCAATGAAGGTTGAACTTAATGCTTTATAAGCTAACAACACTTCTTACTGATATGCCTCCTAATCCTGATTTAATCTGCAATCCTATGTGTTATTTTCTCTAATAAACTGGATGAAACGTCCTACTAATGACCCTCGTCAACAAAATTTTATAGGATACAACCTGGTACGGCTATCCATTTATATGCAAAACATTTGCAAATAGAAAAAAAAATTCTAATAAATATAAATCTATGATGCACTAATGTGAAGTGCAACCAATGAAGCGTAAACTCCACCATCAATCTTCATCAACAAATCATGTCTACCCTTCTCAGCAATCACTCCATTTTTCACTACAGCAATAATATCAGCACCTTTAATCGTTGCAAGACGATGAGCCACAACAACAGTAGTTCTGTTAACACTGACTCTGTCTAAAGCCTCTTGAACTACACGTTCTGACTCAGCATCAAGTGCACTTGTTGCCTCATCAAGTAAAAGTATTCTAGGATCTTTCAATATAGCTCTTGCAATTGCTATACGTTGTTTTTGTCCACCTGATAACTGTGTGCCTCTTTCGCCTACCGATGTATTGTAACCATCTGGAAGAGAGCTTATGAAGTTGTGTGCATTTGCTGCTTTAGCTGCTGCAATCATCTCATCCTCCGTAGCACCTCCTTCTTTGCCATAAGCTATGTTGGCACGAATGCTTTCGTTGAAAAGAATAGGCTCTTGACCAACCAAACCCATTTGTTGTCTCAACCAGCTTAGTTTGAAAGTTTTGATATTCTCCCCATCTAGTAACATATGTCCAGAATCAGGGTTATAAAATCTCTCTAAGAGACTTATAATTGTTGATTTTCCACTGCCACTTTCTCCAACCAAGGCAACAGTCTACATATAAATATATCAACAATGTAATTAATTATCTCAAATATTATCAAATGTGTACATTTGTACTACAGTTGTGTTATTTGAACAGCTTAAATTTGTCAACTTTCGTTAACCACTTTAAAAAGTTGTCGCAAAAGTTGTCTAAATTTGGTTGTTAAAAAAATAATTTATCTTTGCACAATTATGAGATTTACTAAAGTAATTATTAATTTATTACCTTTCCAGCTGGGATGCTAAGACACAAATCTTTGAAAATTTGAATATCAGGCCTTGTTGGGTATCTAAAGCTGACTTTTTGAAGTTCAATATCACCTTTCACAGTTTCTAGTGTCACACCCTCATTGCTACTTGAGTCAATGGTTGGTTTGCTGTCTAGAATTTCAAATATTGAAGCTGTAGAATCTTTAGCCTTGTTAGTATCTGGTGCTAAAGCACTAGTCTGCGAAACACCTATTGCTGTCATTGTTAAACAGAAGAAAACCTGCACAAAACTTATAGTAAGAACCAGTTCACAAGAAACACCAAATAATTAGGGTCTTTTTCGATTGACTGATTTGAACTTTACACTGGTTTAAGCACTTGTGAAGCTGTTTGTGAGAGCTTATGACATGTGCATAAACTGTTTTCAGCTTATTTCCATAAGCTCTCTATGATAGCTTTTGAAAACAACTTATAACAGTTTGAATTTATTTTATTATGGAAATAGCTTATACGTTAACAATTATATGATAAATCTATAAGCTCTAAATTAAGTTGTTTATCCAACTAGAACCTAAAAGTGGAACATAAAGTGTTGTATTGTACCTTGAAAACCTCTCCAAAAGTTGCTTTGCCGTGTTGCATAAGAATTGATCCTATGTAGAAACAAAAAGCATTTGTGCAGTATAGAGCAAAAAATGAGAAACCGAATCCTATACCACTAACAAGTCCCAACCTAACACCTTGTTTTTCTGGTGCTGAACACTTTTTCTGGTACATATCCATCACCTTTTGTTCAGCACAAAATGATGCAACAGTTCTGATGCTACCAACAGCATCGTTTGCAACCTGACTTGCCTCTTCATACATCACCTATTAAAAACAAAATACTCTTGTTAATCCACATTGTTCATGGTTCAATTCAGGAATGAAATATAAATCAAACCGAGCCGTTACAACAGTTTGGTTAAACTGATATAAGGGTTCACAGTATACAAATATATATTTCTATTGATGAAATCGACAAAAAATTGTTGATTAGACCAACCTTTGCATCTGCACTGAATCCTTTTAGAAACTTCATTTGAATGTATCCTTGTATGAGCAGCAATGGTGACACAGCTAGAACCACAAAAGATAGAATCCAATTGGCACTAAATGCTATAACTAGTCCTGCTGCTACTGTTGCTATGTTTTGCACAATGAGGGCCAATGTGTCACCAACAAGAGTTCTCACAGTTGAAGCATCAGTAGCTAACCTTGCACTAACGGCACCACTGCAACGTACATTCATTTCTTGTAGTAAGTTAGATAATTTCATAGAAATAATATATGATAATAAATGTGTGTAGCAAAATATAGACTCAGTTCCCAAATTCCTCTCCTACAAAATGGTTATGGCTTGTGTGCAGGTACAATCCCATGATTGGACGTAGTCAACCACATTTGGATCATCCGATCTTGATCCATTCGATCTTGACCCAACAGCCAAGATGTGGTTGAGTGCATGTAGTCACACTGCACACATTCCAAAACCCTAAAAAATCATACCCTAATCCAAACATACCCTTAATTTCAAGGACCTACTTGTTAGAACCTTGAAATTTCATGGATTAACTTGAGAATTCACTACTTCATAATTGGAAGTAAATATGATCATAACATACCTTGAATTTGAAGGATGATCAAACCAACTGATTTCTTGGTGCACGACTTTTTTAAATGTCAATGAACGAATTCTTTCAATAAGTTTCCCACCAGCAATCCCAAATAAGTAGTTCTGCACTGGTAGAGCCACAAGGGTAATAAAACCCAAACCAAGAAATAAAAGTGACCAAAACTCAGAATCTTTTCTGAGTTGCGCGGCAGGTTTATAGAAAGTATTGATACATGACGAAAGCAATAGGCCAAATATAGGAAGAGTAACACCATGTACTGCTGCAGCTATGGATCCAAGCAGTATTACAGGAACCTCAGGCTTGTTCAACTTTGCCAAACGTTTAACCGAAACTTTTTGGCGCTTCACATTATCAAGTTCACTACTTTCATCATCATCATCATCGGTTCCTTCTACGTATTCATGTCCACCAATTTGATAAGGAAGAGCTAGGCCAAGTGAAAGAGAGTGTCTACTTCCTGATGAACCTTGGCTTATTGATCTTGCAAAAGATGTTCTTTGAGTATCTAAATTGAAACTGTTCCTTGACTTATCTTCTTCTGAACTGTTGCTTCTTTCTGCTTCCTTAGCTCCTTTTTGTAGACTAATAAGCTGAGAGTAAGCACCACAAGGATCCTTGACTAACTCATCATGAGTACCTACATATAAAAGGAAAAATACAAAATTGAATACTAATATTAAGGAGGGACCAAATTACATCAGTGCAGCACTTGAGTAGTGTTAAACCTGCACCGTTCATTAACTTTTTATTCAATACATCTTTTTAGAATTGACAGTAATTGAACCAAACTGAACTGTTATAAAAATCTTGTTATAATTGAAACGAAACATTAATGGTTTGTTGTGAACCGAATTGGTGTAAAAGTTCGGCGCTGGTTCTGTCGTTTCAAATCTTACCAGAACTACCTTTATGAAAAACCGAATTGTATTTTTTTGAGCAGAGCTAATTATTTGTGAACCAAAATGTACCAAATTTCTATAATTAGGAATGCTGAAAAAACTAAAAATCAAACCAAATCTAATATTACAACTGTTTTTTTAGTTGTTTTGGAACATCCCTACATCTTTTACGAAATTGACTGTTGGATTAAATTTTATATCATATAAATTATATATGCAAATTTTTAAGTAAATCTAAAATCATTTAATATAGTATTGGGGTGTAAACTATTGATAAAAGAAACTGAAACAGTTAAATTTTATAACCTTTTTCCACAATTTTGCCCTGATGAACCACTGCTATGGTGTCAGCATTTCTAATAGTTGTTAAACGATGTGCAACAACTACGGTAGTCCTTTGTGTCATAACTTTTTCCAATGCTTCTTGAACAACACGTTCAGACTCAGCATCCAATGCACTTGTTGCTTCATCAAGAAGAAGGATTCTTGGATTCTTCAATATGGCCCTTGAAATTGCAATTCTTTGTTTTTGACCACCAGAAAGTTGAGTTCCATGACCTCCTACCATTGTATCAAGACCCTGCATACAGAAATGTACAATTCATTAGATTCAAACAATCTGAGCCATGTAGCATCGACACTTCATATTGAATGTTTGTCTGGTGTTTGACACCGACATGATACTGTTGCATGTGCTCAATGTCAAGTTTGATGTTAGTGTCTGTGTCTGTGTAAGTGCTTCACCGGATAAGAGTGTCTATAATTATATCCTGAGTAAAAGAATTTGTTATACCTGAGGGAGTTTATCAATGAAATTTTTAGCATTTGCAAGTGTTATTGCTGTTTCTATTTCCTCATCTGTTGCACCTTCTTTCCCATAAGCAATGTTCTCCTTGATACTAGCAGTAAACAACACAGGTTCCTGACCAACAAGTCCAATCTGTTCTCTTATCCATTTAACTTGAAAATTCTTCAAGTTGACACCATCTATAAGCACTTCTCCAGCTTCAGGATCATAGAATCTTTCTAATAAACTAATTATAGTTGACTTTCCACTACCACTTTGACCTACTAAAGCAGCAGTTGTGCCACTTGGAATATAGAATGAGAATCCAGCAAAGATCTGCACATCTGGTCTTGCAGGGTATCTAAAGTAAACATCTTTGAGTTCAATGTCTCCCTTTATATTCTCCAGTATAACACCACTTGTGTCATAAGCATCAATGTTTGGTTTTCTTTTAATTGTCTCAAACATCTTATAAGCTGCTACTTGGCCTGTTGTAAATGCATTTATGCATGGTGTAGTTTGACCAAGGGACCTAAGTTAACAATAATGAAATTGTCAATGCAATTAAAGCTTGATAAGCTTCAAATATTAATCGCAACAACAACAAAAAGTATGATATAGACCGATTTAAAGACCAAAAATGTCAAACCAGTCGCTTGCATTAGCAACTAGTACTTTAGCGACATTTTTCAAATCAGTCTTTTAATCATTTAGTATCCAATTTAGAGACTGGTTTAGCGATGAATTTGAAAAAATTGTTGCTAAAGACACTGAAATATTTATGTCACTAAATAGTTCACTAACATTAACAACTAGTGGTTTTGCGACATTCTTCAGATCGGTATATAATTAAATGGATTGTAAACTCATTTAGCAGCTGATTTAGAAAATTATTTAGCGACAATTCAGTTGCCTGAGACACTAAAATAAGTTTGTCACTAAATCAGTCGTGAAATAGTGATTACTTAGTAGTAAATAATCTCTGCATATTAGAAAGGAAAAAAAAAAACACGGAGTACTACGTACATTCCACCGGTATTAATTGATATGATTATATTGAAGACACTTCCACCATCATATCCTTTCTCAATGATGAGTTTGGAACCATACCACATAGCAAGTGCATATGTGCCAAAGAGAATAAGCAAAAGTAATCCCATTCCTGTCCCTGAGGCCAACCCTTGTTGAACTGTACTTTTATAAGCAATTCTTAACTTATTATTGTACTTTTCAATTGCTTTTTCCTCACCAGTAAAAGAGGCAACCTGATTAAGAAAAGGATTTACATCAAGGACTATGCTAATTAAGTTTTCTTCAAGAGTTAATAAAAAAAAAAAAACTTACTGTTCTAATGGCTCCAACTGTTTGTTCCACAACAACTCCAGCTTCTGAATAAGCAATTTGTCCACGACTTGACATTTTCGCCATCATCATCGACATAAATCCACCAACAATGGCAATACATGGAATGCATGCAAGCAAAACAAGACTGAGTTGCCATCCTTTTGTAAAGGCAATCACAAATCCACCAAGAAAAGATGAAATAAGTTGTATAAACTTCCCAACCTGTCATCAATTAACTTCATGTCAGTCCCTTTTCTTTTCTTCTTGTTTGAATCAGAGAGCCACGTAGAAAATGTTAACTTATATATGAAAAAAATGACATTATATTGTTTTCTAATTTAGGTATATTTCTAACACTTGGCGACAAAATAAGTGACAATTTGTTCTCTCTTTAATATTGTGATTCATCTTTTTAGTAGTTGATACTTGATACCATTGTTTAAAAAATTGTAATGTCGAGATGTTCTAAGTGATGGTTCAACTGCTTTAAACCGTTCAAATCAAACCAGGATGACATTGTAATTGAACTACTCAAATAATGAAACCATAGATAATGAACCGTCTAGTTAGGTCGGTTTTTAAAAACATTAGTTGATAGTAACATAGGAATAATAAAACATTATAGGTATAATCCTTGGAAGAACATAAGACATGCATGGTGTTAACTTGTCATACAAGAAAGAAACTTGCCTTTTCTCCCATGGCATCTTGAATGAGAATGGTATCACCAGACATTCTTCCAATAACCTCTCCACTAGTTGCTTCAGTGTCAAAGTAGGAAATGTCTTGTTTTAATATAGTTTTCAAGTACAAGCTACGAATCCTTGCAGCTTGTCTTTCTCCAGTCACCATCCAACATGATACCTCTGCAGCATCAAACGGAAAATTACCCTCATATTAGGATTCTACAATTATATTGCTTTCTACCAAATAATTAAGCATACAAAAATTCATAAAGTATTAGCTCAACGGTAAAAATTTGACCATGTAACTTAAATAACAAAATTCAAATCTCGTCTGAAAAGTTGTGAAATAGTCGTTAGTATCACTCTAACTAATTAATATCAATTTCTCAGAAAAAAAATTGTGATCTTACGTAGAAATGATGCTATTCCAGATCCAAAACCAAGGTAAATAAATAATAACGCAATCTGAAATGCAAAGTATACATAAGTTAGTTAGTTTGCATGCAAACATGATATGACGTGGCATGCAAAGCTAGAAAAAGAATCAAGAACAAGGGTATTTATGTGTGTATTTGAAGTTATATATAAGTATATAATAATTATGAATACCTTAGAAACTTCTTTGACAATTTGTGATGGATCGGTGGAGCCAAAGGTGTTGATGAGTTTTCCGAAAATAAGTGCCATAAGAGGCTGAGATAATCCATTAGCTACGGCACATATGAAACCAATGATCATCAAAATCACGTCAAGTTTGTCAGCAAAATTGAATAGTTTGTAGAAAGATACTTTTTCTTCAATTGCCTCTGGTTTTTGTTCCATGGCTAATGATTTAGGTTTAGGTTGGTAAGTAACCCTCTTTACGTAGAAAAGAAAGAAAGGAAAAATTGACAAGAGTTTGGTGTGATGAAATAGAGATTCGATATTAATGCATGCTTGCTTACATAGTTACATGCAACATCTAATTTTAGCAAAGAAATGCTCCTTTTCTAGAAAAATGAATATTAGTTTGACTTTCTAGAATATTAACAATATTTCATTGCCATGCTTTTGTTTTTGTTAAGTTGGTAGTCGCAAGGACAATAATATGAAGCTATGTTGTTCGAACTACAATTCTTGGCTTCTCTACACCTAAATGCGTGAGTCTAGCTATGAGTATTTAACTCACTTTTATTATTATATTTAAATATAAATGAATTTAATTTTTACATTGCCCTATTGAAATTTAATTTAATTTTTACATTGCTCTATTGATTTTTTTTTACACTTTTAATCAAATCTCATCGTTTAAATATGTCAAATATCTAAATGGTTGTTATCGCTGCAGATTTAGTGCTTAGTCGGCTAACAATTTGATTATATAATTGTTTTTTGTTTGTTTGATTTGTCCTCTGCTCAATCAATTAGTTGATATGTACTCAATCAACTTGAACTTCTAGCAATAATTTTTCTTTTGATCAAGTGATTACGTTGTGTGTCTATGATAGAATGTTGATCTACTAACTAAGATATTTTGTGAAAATATTCATGTCAAGGACTATCCTAATTAAAATATCATAGGTATCAAAAAGGGGAGAAAGAGAAAAAGGAAAAAGAACCTGAAGAATAAAATCCTTTGTTGTAGAACTGAAAACTGTGATAGTGTAAGTGTGTAACCAAAAGGAATCATGAAACATACATATATACCAATACAAGTATTTGATGATTTAAAAAAGGATACAAGAGGAGACAGAGAAAATATAGGTATAGGTAAAAATAGAGAGAGTAGGGTGTTACTTATTCAAAAATTTGGAATGGAAAATTTAGGAAAATGAATAAAAACAATAAAGGAAATAGTCAAAAAAAACAATAAAGGAAATAGTAAAAAAAAGAAGGGGAAGAATGGAATAGAATCTTATATATGTTTATTTTTTTTTGAAAAATAATCTTATATGTTCTTTATTCACATTTATTTATTTATTTTTTGGCACAAAAAGACAACTTCATTTATTCACATTTTAACATTTCTATAAGATACTCCTTCATGGCAGGTTACATTAAAAACTATATAAATTTTGTGTTATTAAAACTAAAAAGAATGAATATACGAATAAATTTACAACATCAAATTAATAGTATAAAACAATTAATCACTTGAGTCCAATGTCTAAGTTAAAAATGATAAATTTAGATTGACCGAAATATCTAAATCTTTAGATTTTTTTTTGATTTACATAATAATTTTTGGTGGCTCTTAAGTTGTTTTTTGTTGTTGTTGTGTGTAAACTAGTACTAATTAAATCTCTATCGACTGTTATGCTAAATATACTAATTAAATCCAAGAACTAATGAATTTATTATTATGGGTATAAAAAACTATAGAAAGTTTTCTCACCATAGGCTGATCCCCTACGATTACATATTTGGTTGGTTTCTACTAGATACTAGATATTTTAGTCTTTCCTCCCTACTATTTGCATGTTACTCCTCATAATTTTTAAAATATTGTAAATCGGTCCCTCATTGAAAATACCATTTTAAACTTATTTACTAATTAATGACTTCTCTTCTTTTTGGATTTGGATTTTCTACATTCAAAAATCATACATTTAGTTTATTTTTAAGGTTAAGATTGTCATTTCCACCGACCATGCTATCTCTCTCCATTCTCTCTGTTAGATTTTTACACTAAATGCAAGTGAATATAGGTGAATGTAGAATTTTTTAATGTACAGAATCCAAATCCCTTCTTTTCATTAATTATATTGCGTGGTTTTTTTTTGGTAGAAATTATACTGCGTGGTTGAACTTGAAGTGTGTCATTTGAACAAATAAGAAAAATATTCATTATAATGAAGAGAAATGATTATTTTTTTAGTGCAATCATGATTTCTATGAAAGTAATCAAGAGCATTATTGTTCACGTATGTAAACACAAATTTAAGTACAACAGGTGAGCTGTTTCGTGAAACGTCCGATGTGGAGTCTCAAGAGCACTCTTCAGAAGTAAACGAATATTACACTGTTTTTTCCCTTAGAATCCCCCCTCTCAACCATCTATATGTCACCTTTTATAGTCATCAAAATGTTAGTCTAATGGGCCTTTCTCTTATCATTTAAAGCCCATTAAATTGTGATCCAGAGCCTCCCATTGGTTGCCTGCTTTCTGTACGGCCGCGCGTGGACTAGGGTACAACTCATTCGTACCAGGCGCGTGGAGTCGTGACGCATTGATCGTCCG
>Ga0099826_10002580_pt1 | contig 11797 bp, 8 predicted proteins | sample Mtrugardesep15_FD_76830 | JGI IMG/M metagenome (GOLD analysis project Ga0099826, IMG submission 76830) | Root nodule microbial communities of legume samples collected from California, USA - M. trunc garden sep15 | ecosystem: Host-associated > Plants > Roots > Nodule | place: USA: California...
ATTTGCTCTATAAAATATGTATCTAAATGTTTAAGGAGAATATAGTTCATTTTTAGCCAATGAAAGTTACCTCATGTGTTATTAATAAGTAAAATACTGACTCACTTTGGTCAAAGAAAAAAAATGTAAAATACTCACTCTTATGACATTAAAAATTGAAAGGTGGTTTTATACTTACAAATTTCAATCGAACTTGCGTGTAAAGTTAAACGAGAGGCTTTTTGTAAGTTTGTTTCATTTGGCTTTAGCAGCCAAAAGGTGACTATACATGAGAAACACCTTGCATAATGCATATTCAGTATTCCCTGGCACTCAATTTGGCTTCTTTCATCTTTTCCTTTTTGGTTGCTCATGTGGATTTGTAAAGTACTTTGTCCTGTTCAACATTTATGAATGGGGATATTATTGTTTGTTTTAAACAAATGGGAAATTTATACAAGACAAAGGCATCAAAAAGGACGGATCCAGAATTATATTTTTCAGTGTGGCTAAACACCTTAGCATTTTCCTTAAAAATAATTGCATGTAGACGATTGCTCTTATGAATCAATCTAATGTGTTAATCGATTAATATGTTAATTAAATGATTAAGAGATTATGTTTTGTCGTAAGATTAATATATAACTCTTAAGTAGATCTTTGATCCTAACCAGGGACGGTTTCACCGCCGGTAACCCCGGGCGGTCGTCCGGGCTCGATCCATAATTTTTGCACATTAGACTTAACTCAAAAGCCAATTAACACACTTACAAAAAAAAAAGAATTGGGCAAAATCTAAAAATTCTCACATGTAAATAGATCTCGGAAAAGACATTTACCTCCTAATTTTATTTAGCACACTATTGACGAGTTCATCTCTCTTATTTTAACGGATTAATTGTTCAAAGTGACCCTGTAATATACTTATGTCTGAAATATGACCCTGTAAACTACAAAACATATATTCTACCATTGTAACTTGAATTTCTTCTTATTTTTTACCACCCTTTAATATACACATAGTCTAAAAATGTGACCTACAAGTTGAATTTTTTCACTATTTTTTTCATACATGTTTAACACGTTAAAATATAGCTTTACACAAAAAATTAAATTTCTTCGACCAGGGATAAATAAATTATGAATTTTTATTCCCTCATAATTATGAATTTCTTAAACAATTTATAATTAATTTATATCTCGTTGAAAAACTACAAAATTTCATTGTGAAAGTTCTTATCATGTTCTAATCATGCCTACAAAATTATGGAACTAAATTTGACTTGTGAGTACACGCTTACGCGGAACAAAATTTCAATTTTGCACGTTTTGGTTGAAAAATCAAAATAAATTTAAATGACTTCGAAATGCTATGAAACTTTACAGATCCTTTTTATTTATTTTTATAGATGTCTCTACAAATAATGAACTCAAAATTTGATTTATAGGTCGAGATTTCCGTTGTTCTGTTTTTTAAGTTTTTAACACTTTAAAAATTCATAATTAATTTGTCGTTTGTCGAAAATTTATAATTTTTTTTGTGTAAATCCATATTTTAACGTTCTTAACTCACCTTTAAGAAATCATGAAAAAATTCATTCTCTCGGTTGCTTTTTTTGACTTCGTGTATATTACAGGGTTATAAATAATAAAAAATCTTGAATTACATGGTCAGAATACATGTTATTTAATTACAAGACCAATTTTCAGATTTCATGTATATTACATGGTCAATTTCAATTAACAACCCTATTTTAAATTGTACTTTTGTATATGAAATAAGTTTTTTAAACAGGTTAGTGGGTTATATCTGGTTTTCAGAAGGTCAGACTCAAGTCTTAAAACTTTTAACAGCTTAAGTTCAGGCCTTACAAAACCTAACTCAGTCTAACTTATTCCCACCTCTAATGATGTATGATTGTCTTGTATCTACAAACATTCTTGCGCTTAAGTCAATATATGATTGAGGTGGGTGAAAGGTTTATAATGAGGGATAATTTGATAGGTAATGGTGTGAAACTTATAGTTCATGATGGAGATGGTATCGGGTTTTCATCGGTGTACTTAAACACACTAGACCACAGTCAGTTATGTTCACTAAAAAAATTAAGTTTGGATAAGAAAAATGGAGTCGTTCGTTGGAAAAATGCTCCATAATATGGGTTTCAGACCGCATTTTATAGCATAGATGTTGATCTATGGTGAGATGTTGGTTTTAGACCGAATTTTATGATGTAAAAGTTGATCTATAATGAAATACACATGCAAATACTTTCACGTTCAAATCAACATGTAAATTTTAAATGATGTGGTATAAGGCTTTGAGACAGCCTAAAAAAGTCCACTCTAAAACATAGTTGTATGTGTATTTGTTACTGCTTTGATTCATAGATAGATCAAGTAGCAACAACAAAATGAAGAAATTTAACTTCACAATTAATTAAGAATTTCTTGATGGAATGACCTAGAATTTCCAAACCGCTGATTGGATCACGTGAATGCTATGTCAGAGCTGTCTGGCCTCTCCAATTTGATTGTCTGTCAAACAATTAAAAACAAATACTCTTGATAATAATAAATGATAAATATTAAATACAATAAAGAGGTCAAATAGACATGTTTGAACTTGAAACTTGGACGGTCCCTTGGTTCTGTAGGGTACAGCCACTATTTCTACTAAGTGGGGGGTTGCTATGGCCTTGTTCTACTGCTTCTGCATGTGCACCACCATCAACTATACATGTTTGATATTGGTCAAACCCTAATAAGAAGGGTCCCTGTCCTCAAGTGCACAAAAACAATGAGTCCAATTGGTTCCCATGGTACAAATTTTTTGTGGACCCTTTGTAAGATCTTCAGCAGCAGCCAACTAGTTGATAAACAATTAGCACTTTCTTTATATAATAGCATGTTGTACGATTGCAAGAAGATGGTAGTGGCTGGTTTATAGATAGATTAAAAAAAATCGAGTAATTTAATATGATTAAGATTGATTTTATACTTTTTTTTGTTTGTAAAAGGATTGATTTTATACTAGTTGTTTGTGATATGGGAAATTTTTAATTAAAAAGATTTGGTATAGTGGATGATTTGGTTTAGATTTATTTTAAATTGAGTTGAGAATTAATTGTGTACTATTTTTTTTGACAAACTGATCATAAGTTAGGTGTGGATGTAATACTATTTTTTTAAAATGATGTAATACTTATTTTCATGATAGTTACATGTAATATTATTTTATTTATATCAGTATATAATTATGTTAATTAGTTTATGTTATCTCTCTAAAGCAACAACCAAGCAGCCTTTAGTAAAAAACAATATCAACCAAATCTTATTTCTATTTGGTAGAACCGACTGAATGATCAAATGACACTATAATACTAACTCACATATAGCAAAATATACATTGGTTGATCCAACTACCTTCTGAACGGAAAAGTTTAGTATAATCAAGTTCCTGCATAAGTCGAATAGAGGTCAGTAAATAGAAACTATAAAATAAAGATGTCGTATGTAAGTGAAACACCTAAAAAAATCCTATAAAAACATCAATACAAACCCCACATAAACTGACATAAACTGACGGCTACCACAAACACCAATAAGAGCATTAACCACCAAAAACAAAGTTAACATCTAGATCGAAGTCAAATCTTCATAGTTCTTCGTGATTGACTGCAAAAACAAAACTCGATCACCCATCGTCCGCTGCTCATCCTAACCCCTTCCAACCGATCAAAACCCCTGAAAACATAACATCATCTTCTCATCACCACAATTGAACTCAGTTAAACATCTGAAAATGACTTATTCCAACACCCATCTCCAATAATATCTCATTCTGACATATAACTTTATATATTCAAATAAAAAAACACTTTGATTATAACTTATAATACCTTATTCAACCGTCAATATCAAAGATAGTTAGACCGAATATTTTTTGAGGTTACCGGTTCGAACCAATAATCTCTTTTATAAAAAATTTGTGGGTGAATTTCATACACAACATAGTGTTCCATGAATAAAAATGTTTGGATGATTAACCGAATCGTATGCAAAAACACATGGTAGTGTATAGGGGTTTTAAAATCCAACCAAATCCAATAAAATCAAAAATCAACAAAATTAAATATTATTGAATTATGTTTGATTTTTTTTTTCTTTCTAAAACCAATCTAATTGGACTTCGCTTCACATTTTCAAAATCAAACCGAATCAAATTGTACAAGTAAATTTTAATACTTACTTTTTTCTTCTTTTTTTTGACAAAATGCTTACCTTTTATTTTATTTCTATAATGTACTTATACTTTGTCGTTAAACACGACGAAGACTTCATCAACTTCTTCAAATGTGACATGAGTTGGAGTGGAAGTTTATTTTTGAAAGTGTTTTTTCTATCAATGATATTCATCCAAAACCACGTTTCTTATTTTTATTTATTTTTTTACTCAAATATTGCAGATGCATTTTGACTAGTGTTAAGTTAATGATAGAAATAAAACCATCATCCACTGAAGAATTTTACTCTTTAATATTTAACCAATCACCAAGTCAATCCAAATAGCAACTTCTCATTTAAAATTGACATTTTTGTGTTGTATTGCATTATAGTGAAGCTCTTATTTGACTCCACATTTGGGAATGACAAAGGGTATATGGTGAGACACATCTCACTCCTTTCATTTTGCTTGTCTCAAGCTAATAATAGCAATGGTGGAAAGAAATCATCATGCATGTACTGCCACCTCCTGAATCTAATTAATATCTTATATATAGATTCATGTCTCTATGAGCCGGATATAAAAAGGATGGAGTTTGAGTTGGTGAGGAGAAATAAGGGCCCTTTTATGATTTGTTAATTCATGGGAATTGATGTAGAGTTAGATAGCACATGTCTTGTCCCTGGAGTATGAAACGAAATTGAACTTATTAGCTTAGATTGATCCTCTCTATATTTTCTCTTCCCTTATATGAAAGAGTACAAAATGTGACAATTGGTAAGCAACTAAGGAAAGACATGTAGGGCAGGAAGTTGAATGGCAAAAGAGTGTGAGTGACTTAATTACTCACATTTCTCATATTGACACTACTGTAGGAGATACCCCTCGTGGCCCAATTAACATATCATCGTTTGAGACATAGATTGCCCATATGTCGTAGTACTTATAAGTCTATGAAAATCCATTGTTTTTTTTTTTTCTTCCGAGTTTATGATTAGATAAGGTCTGAAAACAATTTTACAATCAGAAGAATACTCGCCTTACAAGCTGATTTTACGATAATCAAATTAAATCAAATTAATTATCATCATGTGGTGATATATATAAGTCTTTGGAAATTCATTGGGTTTTATTAAGAGTTCGCATTGTATACGAGATCTAGTCTAAAAATAAGTTATAAAAGTGTTAATACTTGGAGGGAGGGTACTCCATGTGTTTATGGAGTCCAATTTCGTCATACTTGGAGGGAGGGTACTCGATGTGATAATAAAACAAATTTTCATCACCTTAAGGCTTAGGGCAAATGCTGCAAAAAGTTTAATACGAACCCTTGAAAGTTATTTCTTAACTTGTGATCTGAATAACTTTCTGCGTTTATTCTCAGGTACTACTTAGAACTCAAAAAGCTTCAAACTAATTAAGCTACGTTGAAAACTATTAGCTTGTTTAGTAGGTTTGTTCAGAAATCAGAAAATTAACAGTGAGTCGTGGTTTAGAATACATAATGAAATGTACATAAAACAACTCATAAAACTTGCTTAGTGGGTTCAACATTTTGATCGTGTAATGACATCGTTCAGAAACCTATTATGCTTGAATTATCTTAACAATTTTGATTCTCAAATTCAATTTCATGCCTTCAAATGATTGGGTGATGTATGTGCATGATAAGATCAGAGCTCCTTTTGGCTTTTTTCTAAATTTGGTAAACCGCTGCGTTTATCCAATTACACATCATGAGCTGCATCTCCGCCTTTAATGTCTATTTGGCATATTGACCAATCACGGTATTGCCGCACGTTCAACAAATTTTCCAATTTTTAGCTTCTGTAAATTCACGGTCAAGATGTATGGCGACGAAAAAAATTCAAACAAAGATTATGTGTATGTTTAGAAAAACAAAATTCATTGCAAGCATGTGCATTTAGTTGACACGGGAATTTGGAGCTTCTCAGATAATCACGGCAAATTCCATCTCAGGACGTGAGAATGGCATGGGTGATGTCAAAGTGAAACCAAACACATACTATAAATAGGCCAAGACCTGAAATATTTGGATAACTAAGAACTACATACAACCCATGATCAACTTGTGAAGGGTTAGCGAACTCGTTAATTTAGCCCATGCTCTGTAACGTTAACTAGAAACATATAGAAGTAGCTTGTGAGCATGAGTTTTCTCGCGAATGAATTGGACAAAATGACCGTGAATGGAGACCAAAGAAAGCAATATAGGTAATCCTTGTAGAGTAGGGATACCCTCCAATACTATAGTAGTGTAAATATACATTTCAAATGACTGTGAGATGACTAGACTTTTATACACCTAAAACTATAGTAATAATGAAGCTCGGTTCTTGTTAATAGGAGAGAATACTCACCTTTGTATGATAATGTAATGTAACACTTTCTGTGTTTGAGATGGAGGTTTTCCTATGCTCCCTGATTCTTCTGTTCAGGCAGAGATCTGGATTTCATGTAAGCGGAGAAAAAATGGACTGAATTTCGTAATAGAATGGAATTCAGGGCTTGGAAATGAGATTATTGAAGCAGATACACAATTCCTCCTGTACTTACATCAAGAAATAATGAGAGGGGCCTATTTAGGAAGAAATAAACCTTACATTTCGACTTTTAATCTTCACACGTCACACATTTGTTAAAACAACAACACAAATAGAATTTGTCTTTGAATTTTGAACTGTTTATTTGAACAAACACAGAAATTATTTATTTGAATACATTGCAGCAAGGTTTTAAATAATAACAACAATATCATCCGCACCAAAATATCTAGATCCAAAAATAATTTTGGGATATGACAATCAACATAATTTAGGGGTCCGCTCAACTGCAACAGATCATCAAAGGTTCCTACTTTTTCACAGTTGTTACATACTTAATGAGCATGGCGACGACATCATCCGAAATTCTATCAGCCTCTGTTTTCAGGTGATGGATTTTTTCTTCAGTTTCTTGGTCAAGTCGCTTGACGTTAGCTCCAGAATCACCACTACTCTGTATTCATTGGAAAGCATGAATGAAAGTTGGAGAATTTGTATCATAGAATAAGATAAAGCAGTAGTATAAGAGTTGTATTTATCAAAGAATACACTTACATCTGACACTTTCTTTTGAAACTCGGCCTCAAGCTTAGCCCGGTATGCAGCAATCTCCTTTTCAGCCTCTTCTTTGGCTTGTTTCAACCTAGCCGATTTTTCTAGTAGTGGAGATCCAGAATAGAACATTGATTAGTTGTATAAATATAAGTGAATATAACATTGATTAGTTGTATAAATATAAGTGTTCGATAAAATGTGCATGGAACAACAATCATGTATAAACGCATGAGGAGTAGAAAAATAAACCCATACACATTGCAAATAAAAAAACTAAGCATTACTAAAATTAAAACACCAATATAAAAAGAATAACGAGGAAAACATATAAATCTTGACATAAAATGACTGTATCTCGAAATATTTTCAAATATGTGAAATAGAATGGACCAGAATGCAACAAAGCATCCATACCATTATTTGAATGGAATCTGATGGAATAGGACAAAGCATCCACACCATTTGATGGAACAAAGCAGAGTGAACAAAATTGAATGAATTATAAAATATTTTTTTTAACCCTTATTTTACGTAGAATTAACATATTTACTCACTTTACATGTTATAACTTTATCTAATGTCTCCACAAGCTACCATGTATTTTTAGACCTTAAGTCATTGCTCTTTTTGTTAACAATCTAATTTTTTTCTCTAAACAAAAGTTTTGCTTTGGTAGTACCACTATATTCTTTGCTGCAAATGTTTTGCTTTAGAAAGCATATGCTCATATATATAACATTATACATGCTATTATACTATTATTTGTTAACCCCAGTAAAAAAATAAACGAGTCGTAAATACTGTGGCAGGAAAAACTAAAACCACAATTCAAGAAGAGGAAAATACGGCAGCCATTGAAGCAGAGCCAGGGAGGAAAAACGCGAGATAGGTTTTAGAATAGGAGTATATGAAAGCCATCGTTGTAGAGCCAAAGAGATAGAACACAATTGGTTGCATGACGGATAATATGGTTATAAGGGAACAAATAACTAGAGTGAATGATTCTCCCAAATTTGGGGAAGCAAAATGAAGGGATATGATGGAATGTGTTGGAATAGATCCCACCAGGTTCCAATCCAGTCCTTGCATTTCTTTAAAATCCAAACAATGTAATGTCATTCCATTCTATTCTATTCCTTTTCATCCCACTATGTTCCATCAATTCAAAGACACCCTAAGGTTGAGATGAGTTTTTCTACAAGCAATTACAGAAAATAAAGGGTTGAGATGATCTTATGATTCTGAGCTTTCTAACTAATAACTTCTCTCATAAGTTATAATTCACTTCTGCAGTAAATTTTTTAGAAAGCCCTCATTTAGCTTCGCTGCAAATTCCAACAGCCTTATAAGAATATGTGCTATTTAAACTAAATACTTGTTTTAAACTCAGTTTGGATAAACAACTTAATTAAGCACTTATCATATAGGATTAAGACCCTGTTTGGATTCGGTCAAAAAAAAAAAGACCCTGTTTGGATGAACAACTTATTTTGCAGATTATAGCAAAAGCGCTTATGAATAAGCTATTTCTATAACACAAGATAAAATAAAGTTAAATTATTTCCGTAATATATAAGTTGTTTTCATAAGCTATCTTGGAGAGCGTATGAAAATAATCTAAAAGCTGTATTTGAACATGTCATAAATTGTTTACGTAAGTTCTTCCAAACAGTGTCATAGGTGTTTATGCCAACGGCCAATAGATGTGCTCAAATAATTCAATCCAAACAGGCCTCAAGTATAAGCTATTTCGATAACAAAAGATAAATGAAGTCAAATTGTTTTCATATAAACTATTCTAGAGAACTCATGGAAATAAGTTGACAACAACTTATGAACATATCTTATGTTGTTTCTATAAGTTCTCCCAAGCAGTCTCACACATACTTATGACAGTAAATAAGATCAAATAAGTCAATCCAAACAAACTTTTAGTGGAAAATCTCCAAGTCCTAGAAGTTCAAAGCTAGTCTAAAGTGGGATTTAGTTGGACATAAAAAATTGACTGAATGAAGAGGCATCATAAGACCCATAATTGGATGAAATCATCATGGCAACAGGACCAAGAACATAGGCACGGGACATGATAAATAATAAAAAGAACAGAATACCATTTTTCGCAGCATTCACAATCCGTTGAGCTTCTTGTTCGGCAGCCAACAACTGCTGAATTCCTCCTTGACCCCTGTTGGATGTGGATGCCATTCTGCAAAGAAAACAACTTAATTGGTTAAATGAAACAACAAAAAGTAACTATAAAGCATGTAACCATATAATCACTCGTATTTCCATATATTCTAATTCGCTGACAACAAAAATAAACATTTCGAAAAGAAAGACTTGAAACAACAAATACATCAAAGCCTTATAAAATAAAAATAAAAAATATTTTTAACAACTTGTATATCAAGTCCAAATCTGAAATCAATAAAAAGACCAGATTGAATGCACCAAAACAAGTAATTTATATTGAATTTTGCACGGATGCAAACATCACATTAATCAAAATGACAATAAAGCTGATCCAAATAAAATACAAAGAGCGAACAGTGTAAACTTTGAACGATGGTTTGATGCAATTTTGACATGAAATTCGACAACAAATTAATGCAGTTGAGTTTATGGTTAATGAATATAACAAACAAGGCACGGCTAGCACAACAAATTTACCATCAGATACACATAATTAACAGCGATTTTGAACTTAACTATTTGATTTGATCAAGGTTAATGAATTGCAACGCTTTATTGTATCATTAATCATCAGATCACAGAGAAGCGAAAAAAATCAAATCAATATAATGAAATCATAAACTGTATTCAGATTTGCTATTGTTGCTAATGAAAATCACACTACAAAAAACGATAATTTATTATATTCATAGAGAAAATACTAAAATTGAGAAGCAGAGATCGACGATCGAGAGATTGAAATCTAGTAGTAGAAGAGTGATTCAGTTAAAAAAGTGAAAAAGAAAAAAAAAAGAAAAAAAAAATGAAAGTGAGTTGAAGCGTACCAATCGTATCGAGAATGAATTGATTTGATTAGATTCAGAGGAAATAGGAGAGAAAGATCACCAACTAAAACAAAACAAAACTTCTTAAATCTCTGATGTGCTTTGAGTTAACTACACGCGGACACGACGAAGGATATGGGACAATCATTTTTTTTTTATATATATATATTTTGTGTAAAAACAATTTTTTTTAAGGGTCATTTTTTTTTTGGATTAAGGGTATATTTTTTAGTTTCAGTAAAAAACAATTGTAAATAAATTTTAAGATGAGGGATGGATTTAGTCTAAGAATTTGTGGGATTCATCGAATATAATTTACCTCGAGAGAGAGAGATTTTTGGGTGACCTCATACTCATGAGACTACAAATTTATCTAGGTTTAAGTGCGTTTTTTACCCCTTAAGTTTGTAAAAGTTGCAATTTTGGTCTCTATTAAAAAAAATAGCAAAAGTGATCCCTCATGTTTACCCCCTCTTACAAAATACCAATTTTGACTTGGTCAATCCTATGTGTCATGCTAGCTGTGTAATTTTTAATTAAAAAAGAAAAAGAAAATGACACGCGTGTATTTACATAATTAAAAAAAATAAAAAAAGGAAAAAAAATGAGAGGCACGTGATTTTCTCTCTTCCTCCCCATATTCTTTCTTCCTCTTCCTTCTTTCCTTACCCACCGCCCCCTTTTTCCGGCCACCCACCGGGTTGCTAACTACCATTTATCAAACAAAATACATAATATTCATCATCTCTTCCTTCTCTATCTCATCATTAAATTTATTTTTTGATCGGAGATATTTTGAGTTTTCAAACCGTTATCTTTATTGTTAGATCTTGACCATCACAAATTGTTTTTCGATAAAGTATAACCATAAAAATACTCTCCTTCATATTCCCTACAAAATCCACCCAAAAAAATCATGTTTGGATGACCTTTCTCTGGCGACCACCGCACCGAGAAACATCACCACCGTGTCGGAAACATCTCCTATCTAGTAACACACTTTTTTTAAAGGGGGAAGCCTCCGCAGTTTATCCATTACCTAGCTATAAAGGTGGATTTGGCTTTCGTTGAAACTTGTAATTTGTCCCAAATTTCAATGGAATCGAATTATGCTTTAGTAATTGAGTGAAACTAGAAATGCAATTTAGTTGGAAGGTTAAATTTAGTTAGCTTGCAGTGTGTTCTTATCTCTAGAAATCTATTGTTCTAAACATCAGTAATATTAGTTGTTGGATTTTTTGCTTTGTGGGCAAGTGCAGGTAACCAAGATTAGGTGCAGTCGTGTGAGGCTTCCCTCGGTTGTGTCTAGGTGCTCTGATACGTAACGGGATGGGAACCTTTGATTATGTTTTCTCTGTTCCTTGCGTATTCTTTTATTTTGACTTTCATGATTATGATTATGTTGAGAATTTTCTGAGACGTTGATGAGGCCTGCGTGCCAGAAACTTTTGTGA
>Ga0099826_10002581_pt1 | contig 11794 bp, 4 predicted proteins | sample Mtrugardesep15_FD_76830 | JGI IMG/M metagenome (GOLD analysis project Ga0099826, IMG submission 76830) | Root nodule microbial communities of legume samples collected from California, USA - M. trunc garden sep15 | ecosystem: Host-associated > Plants > Roots > Nodule | place: USA: California...
AAAAAAAAACTTTATTTAAAAGAAAACTTTGTTCCAAATTGATAGCATTAATTAGTTTTATTGAAAAAGATAAGAATAATTGACAGATGGTATAATTGACAAAGGGTATAATTGACAAATCATATCCTTAAAATACTTAAAAAACACTTAAATAGGAACGAAAAATTCACCCTAAAAACACTTAAAAAGGAACGGAGTGAGTAATATTTTGTCCAATAACCCTACTGTTATAATGGTATTCTAAAATTGATGTTATGATACAAATAAAAAAAAGGTAATCTATTATTGGTGTTAGACAAAATTGTTGACAGGGCAACCCTGTTATAGACAGAAAGAGGGAAAGACTATTAGGCTCAACAAATTAAAAAAATAATATTATATATTCCTCTTCTGGACTATTCTCTTTGCATATATACGTGGCAAAAAGACCAGCTTGTCTACAGTGAGTTACTACAAGGACTTCACATTTGGCAAGCAACAACTTCAAAGTGATGACATCAGAGTGAATTGTGCTTGTTGTAACTTACAAAACAGGAACAGCAATCGTTTGAGATCTCAAAGGTAATATAATACTAATTTTTTGAAGAAAAAAACAAAAGTTAAGAAGTGATAATGAACTTAAAAAAGTATTTGACTTATATATCACACAGTGTTAGATAAAGAGTTGATGAAATTTGCCACCTGATTTTCAATGGCTTTTGAATATATTGCTGCGGTCTGCGGATGCTAAAATAGAAGAAGCAACCTGAAATTGTTTGATGCAAAAGCTTATATGTGAACACTTGAACAGTGTAAAGAGAATCGTTGACTTGGTATGTGGAATAAGAATGAAACACATGTCATATACCCTAGTTTTAAAATTTCAGTTCAAGAAAATATGTCCGCTTAGAAATGGACATGTGTCCAGAAACTCGAACATACGTAGCGGGTTGACACATCATCAACCCTAATCTTCTTGGACGTGAGTTTGTATAATTTTCTTTGGGTTAATGTCCTTTAAAGTACTACTTAATAAGTCAAAAATAGAAATAAATAATAAATTTAATGTAGATAAAGTTTATTTTTAAAGTTTTAAGATGTAGAAAACATATTTTTACGATAAACTTTTTCTAATAAACTTTTTAACAAGTCTACTAAAAATATTTGTTAGTATTTTCCATTTTTTTTAAGCATATAAAGCATATACTCCTTTGTTCATACATTTTTAAATGTTCAAAATAACATGTTGCTATTTATTTGTTGTTTTAAAATTCAATGGCAAATTTGAATATGCAAATTTTCACTCCTCATCTAAATTTGTATTTTTAATATTAAATTTTATGAATAAATTTTTATGAAAAATATTTGATGGACACGCAAACGCGTCAAAGACAGCATGAGAGAGAAGAAAATAGAAATAGTGATGTGATAGATATAATATGTTAGTGATGTAATAGGAAGAGAAAAATAGAGGGAAAAAAAAGGGGAAATGCTAGATAAAGCGACATGGATGTTCGTAAATTTCAGCGAATGCGGTGGCAACTGTTTGTCCATTAGATTTTATAAAATTGTTTGAATAATTGTTGTATCAAATAAGTATAGGAACTCCAGCTCCGTTTTTTCCGACCAAGTCTATTTTAATTGGCTACACCATATTTCACGACCCATTCGTTTGAATTTCTCTCGCTGGATATAGCACCACTCAAAATCAAGATATTGAATGAGGGTTTCAAATTTAAAAGTTTCTAAATGTAAGAGTTAAATTTTTATTTCACAAGTTTCCCTTGATATTTTAAACATGAGCATGTTAACAACCAACACTTTTTATTTTTAGTCATATCTTCACATAAAAATGAGCGTTTTTAGTCCCCAATAGTGATTAAAAAAATGTATATGATAAAAGATAGAGACAAAAAATTGTGAAATTTTTTATTGAGATTAATCTTGAAAGGTCTGTAATTCAAAGGACAAAATAATATTTAACCTTATTTTTTTTAAAAGAATTTACTCTCAATTTGAACAAAAGAAAATTATATTATTTTAAATAAGAAATACTCCATACATTTCTATTTTGAAGATGACATTTTATTAAATGCTATCCAAATTGACAATGGATTAAAATTGAACCACTCTAAATACTACTCTACCATGAAAAACAGAAGTGCATGTATAACCCATTTTTTCCAAATGTTTGATATGGGAACCGAACAACCTTTACCGTCCATCCTTGCCTTGAGACATATGTAAAACTTATAAGGTCAAACCTATCATTTTTAGCTTTTGGATGAAAAAGGTCAACTCCTCTACAACTCTGATGCAATTTATTGACAGCGAACTCAAGCATTTTAGTTACTACACGTCGTCTAACAAATCATTTTCCTTCTATATTGAATCGCATATTGACAAATAAGCAAATCTTTAGAGACATCAAAGATAATACACTTCTTGACAACAAACAACAATCTAATCCAAATTTTAGAATTGTCCAATTTTCTTGATGAGAGGAGCATAAGAAGGGAGGGGTGATACATCGTGTGCCACCAAACCTATAGCAATTGTAAAATGTTCAATAGAATTGACATATACTTGTTCATTTAGATAATAATTTGTAGTGTTAAAATTTAACTTTTCGAAAAGACACTTACCTTTTGAACTTAATCTCAATATACCAAACTTTGTAACACATTATTATCCAATCATATCCTACAATATTATTACATAGGTCTATATGTTGGGTTAAAGTGGGTATTCGTCCAAGTTTCATACCCACTAATTTAAAGAAAAAAAGTCGCCGTGTTATTATAAATATAAGGGTTAATAGTGTTTTATCCCCTTGTAATATAGGTCATTTTCGGTTTTCCTCTCTCTAAAATATTTTTTTTGAATTTCGTCCTTGTAATTTGAAATTTTTTTGGTTTTGGACCTTCATGGAAAATTTCACCTACTGTAATTTGAGCAAATTTATGTTTACTCCCTTGTAATTTGAGCAAATTTCGGTTTACTCCCTGTTAATTTGAGCAAATTTCGATTTACCCCCTTGTCATATCTTCGATTTTGTACAGTCAAAATTCATGAAGGTCTAAAACCAAAAATCTTCAAATTACAATGACGAAATCCCAAAAAAATATTTTACAAGTGGTAAAACCGGAAATGACCTATATTACAGAGGGTAAAACACTATTAACCCTAAATATAAAGAGTTAGTTTAAATTTTCTTCACCACAACATCTCTAATGTCTTGAGGCATGAAGCTTTGGGTAGTTGTGTCATGTGAGAGTTTGCAATTTTTCCATGCAATAGTTGTAACTGAGAGCTTTGTAATTTTGCTCTTATAAAAGTTGCAATTGTGTGAGAATTGAAGGTTTGCAATTTTGTCCATGCAAAAATTGTATGAGAGGGTTTATAATTCTCCTGTAAAAAATTGCAGGTCAAGTAATAAAATATTTTTGTTGGGATTGTATATGTAGGTATGAAGTGTCAAACCACAGTTAATTTGTTAGTTATATTTTTCTTGTTTCTTTTGTGGTTGTACTTTCGCTTTGTAAAGATTTTATGTTGTGGATTTCACAAAAGAAATGTCACACTTGAGGGAAAAATGTTGTGATATGTCAAGTGTGAATAAGAGTTTCACATTGAATGAAAAAGTTGAGGTTGCACACCAAATAATCAAATGATTCATATACCTAATGTCTTAATGTTGTGAATTCTTAACTTATAATCACACCAATATATTTAGATGTGTGGAGTAAAAATTAGGAATATAATCAAAGTAGCTTCAAGAAGCATAAACAACAATAAAATATCTAGATCTAAATGTGAAGCCAACCACAATCATAACCAAATCAACAAAGATAAGAGAGTACACAAAACCAACACAAATATTTGTTTACCCTATTCGAACAAATTTATCCTATATTCGGGGAAGAGAACAACTCACCAATATATATAAAAATGAGTGATAGAAAGAGGTTACAAGAAATTAGATCTCAAGCTCACGAAGAACAAACCATATTTTCTATCCATTTTTTAAGTCACTCAAACCCACAATGAGTCCTAAGAGAAAACAAGAGAGAAAGCTTTTTGATCTTTCTCTAATGAAATTTCACTACTCGAGATGTTTGTGAAGTGTTTCTCAACCCAATAATCTCACCCGAAATGACACCGAATCATTAGCCTCCAATTGAACCGTGATTTTTGACGAACCTTCATCACCAAGTTTTGAGCCAATTTTAACACTTAAGGTTTTGGATGAAGACGCGATGTTCAATCTCATGTGTGCAGTTATTTTTAGCCCAATATGTTGATTCAACCCGTTTAGGCTCCCCCTCATGACCCTACAATGATATTGAAGAATTGGTTTGACTTTGTGAGGGAGCAAGGGAGATTCCTAGTGTTGGATCACGAACGCGGATAGATTCACACTTGAGAGATAAATGTTGTGATATATCAAAGGTGGTGTCCAAACTCACTTGTGTTGTATGGTTTCTTCTGACCCAACTTGTTGATTCAACCCGGTAATGCTCTCCCTAGTGGTTTGACACAATTATACTTTTTTTTTTTAATTTAATTGATCTGCATTTATAGATTTAAACAAAAACTACACAATTATAAATAAGAAAAAACTACAAAAACACCAAACCATATCTTGGTGGCTTTCAAAATGTGCCATTATCATAGGTAAGCCATGATGCACCCAATGATTCTTAATTCACTTTTTTTTCCATGTAGCTAATGTAAATTATATTTCAACAGAGTAAGTGAAAAGGCCCGTTTTGTGGTTTTAAATAATTCAAGGCTCTTGGAATTATCACATGAAATATTCTTCTTTCTAGGATATACAAAATAATTAAAATTATATTACCCACTTTTGAATTAAAAAAACACTATTATTCAGTTTTTAAGCTGCATCATCACATCGTTAAATGTGTGTGGGGGGTCCATATTGTTCAATATACTGTATGCAAGTATTGCATACGTATATACCATGCATATATAATCAAATAAATACAAAAATGTGCATCATTGATAATGTAAAGTACAAGATCATATCGTGTATATTCCCTAAAAAAAAAAAAATTGTGTATACATTGTTGAAATACGTTGCATATGGGCGGCACCAAATCCTTTTGACTTCAAACATATAGCCTTCATTTCTTCTGTCTATAAAAACAAGGTCATCTTACTTTACTTTAGAACAAACAAAAAGTTTACCTTCCTCTTTCTATTTTTGGTTTCTTAGAGTGCACTTTTCAACTATTCATAAAAATATTCATCTTCTAGCTTTGTGAAATATGGGAAGAACACCATGTTGTGATAAAGGTGGACTCAAAAAAGGTCCATGGACACAAGAAGAAGATCTCATGCTTATCAACTACATTAATACTCATGGACCTGGAAATTGGCGCAACCTCCCCAAAAATGCTGGTACCAATTCTATCAATTTCATTTAATTAATTACTTCTTCTTTAATGTATTGTAATTAGTTTCTAATGAACTTGTTTTGCTTGAATATTATTACAGGTCTTCAAAGGTGTGGCAAGAGTTGTCGCCTTCGATGGACAAACTATTTGAGACCTGATATCAAGAGAGGAAGGTTCTCCTTTGAAGAAGAAGAGAGTATTATTCAGCTCCATAGTGTCTTGGGAAACAAGTACGTGTGTCCATCAAATTTTAATTCGAATGAAAGCCTCTTAAGTTTTTCTAATTGTAAAAAAAATATATCGATATGCAACACCTCACAGATTCTTAGATTTAGAGCTCTAAATCTAAGGATTCTGTGCGGCCGCTGCAAGTGATTAGTACAATAATTTTACCATTAACCATGTAGAGGTTAATAATTCTCCTTGGTCTATTGTGTAAAATGTGTCTCACTTGTCCTAAATTTTTATATGTAAAATAAAAATACATGATTAACTTCTCATCCATGTATTTAACCAATTTTCTAGTGAGAATTTTTTTTTAGCTTGTTGTTTTTGTTGTTTAAAGACTTTATGCTAAGTGTTTTTTATTGGTTACCATGAACATTATAGGTGGTCTGCTATAGCTGCTAGATTACCTGGAAGAACAGACAATGAAATAAAGAACTACTGGAACACACACATTAGAAAAAGACTACTTCGAAGTGGAATCGATCCTGTTACTCATACTCCGCGTCTCGATCATCTATTTGACATGTCCTCCATTAATATTCTCAGATCAGCTTTATTAGGAGGAACCAACCCAATGAATCCATCATTTCTGAACTTATTAGGTGGTGCTCAAGCTTTGATGAACCCTGAATTGTTAAAGCTAGCCGCAACGGCCACATTATTAAATAGCAACATAAATTTGGGTTCACAGAATCAGCAACAAATCAATAATGTTACTAATGGTATTCAACAGCAAGTGCAAAATCAAGTTTACACTCAAGATCAATTTCAAATACCAACTCAAACCCACAATGTGAATAATGGCTTATTAGGAAACGTGAGTTGTTCAAGTTCAGCTGAAAATACAAATCCTTGTTATTTTGGAGAGGATTTGATTTCCAAGCAATATTCAGAATTGTTTCATTGCTTAAATAATGATGGAAACAAAAACAGTATGGGATATGAATCGGTTATATCGACTACACCTTTATCGACGACACCGACACCATCACCAACATATGTGAATAGCTGCACGGAAGAAGAGAGGGATACATATTGCAGTGACATATTCAAGTTCGAAATTCCAGAGAGTACTTTGGACATTAATGATTTCTTGTAAATGTGTGTATATACGATTGTGAGCTTTGTTTAATACGCACAAGTAAGATAGATTTGTATCATGCACAATTTTATTTTCCATTTGATCAATAAGTCTAATAGTATGTTTTATTGATCAAATAGCGAAAGTTAACTTGTGCATGATGCAAGACTTATGTCACTTGCGCATCCTAGAATTAGATGCATGTAAACTTTTAGTTTGCATTCTTTATTCTTGGTGTTATTTAATTTTGGGGTCATTAGGAATAATTTGTTGTTGTGATGTTCATTATTTTTTGCTTTAAATTAGTTGTGAATTTTTTGCTGTTGATAATAATATACAATTTGTTGTATTACATTACCAGTGATCACATATTTCATGTGGATGTTTCCTTCCTCTATTCGCATTTGTGTGTCCTAAATCGTTGGTTGGATTTTTTTTTTCTTGTTCAATAAAAAAGGCTCGGCCTCAAGGAAAAACAAACTAAAAAATTCAAAATCCAAAAGCATTAAAAACAAAAGAAGTACTAAATTCAAAAACTTTAATGCCTAAGTCTAATGATAAATCTTACATAAAAAAAGTCTAATGAAAAATCACACTTTGCCATAGCATTTGTAACTTGATTTGTCTCTCCAACATGAATCCACAAATGTTACCACCTCAATAGTAAAATAATCAAGGAAATCTTGACTCGGGAGGTCGACCTATTGTTCTCCAAGGTTTGATTCTCGCAGAGTTAAAAAATGTGTTGGTCAGTTTTTACTTGGTCCCAAGGTGAGAGGAGATTAGTCTTGCGTTATCAGCATGGAGACATTGTGTGGATATTGAAGTACGAGTATTGAACTCTCACATTGTCAGGTTTCACAAATTGATGTGAATTCATATATGTGTTTCGACATCATCTCATCTTACAAAGATAATCTTTGAGAGTGAAATTAAGTTCATTAAACAATATATAAGATTTAAGAGCTACACATTTTACAAATTCGATAACCCATATAAATATTGTGGTTATTTGTTATAAACAGTGTGATAAAATGAGTGTTGATAGCATGATTCTTAGATAAAATATTAGTTTTGGTTAGTCTAACTAGTTAATTAGACTAGTTAGTTGTTCTCATTGACTATATAAGTTTCAACGTACTTTTTCATGTAACAACAATTCTATAAGAACTCTCTCATCCATCAATACACTTTTCTTTCATCAATGAGTTCTATCAAAAATTGTAATAATTATTGTTCCAATGGTTCATAAACGTGAAGATGATCCTTATTTTCTATATTATAGAGTAATGATAACTGTACAACCATTTGATGACAACTTTTGTTACAACTATATTTTTATTATAGAGAGAGTAGTAAGAAGATAATGTGAATATAAAAGAGAGAGTTATTCAAAAATTGTTATAAAATAATTGTACAAAAATAATTTCTCTTATTATATCTATAGAATCAATAAGATTGGGTCAGACAATTTAGTATGAAAAACAAAAGAAAATACTTATAAAATATTATAGCATGAAACACGCATAAGGGAAAAGGAAGAAAGAAGAAAGAATTGCATGCTCAACAAAGACAAATAATTTGTTGTGTAGTTGTAGTTCTTGTCCACTAAATTTCATTTTGTCCATAATTCCTTATATTAAATTTCATTTTGTCCATAATTCCTTATATTGCTCGTGCCAAATTGCTAAAAGGTGAAATTCAAACTTCAAGCTGTACTTACTTGTAAGAACATGACAAATGGACCAACAAAATTATAATCCTACAAGATTGAAAGCAATCATGCACCTTTTCCATCGTGATTAATCAAATTTATTTCATGAATCATGATTGATGGTCCTAATCTTCGGCTTATCCTTGTTCTTCTTTGTTTCTATTCCCCTCAACCGCCCACACAAAGAGAAAGATGGCTAAAAACTTTGAACTTAAAGTCACGTTTATTCCAAAACACAGAAATAGAAAGCTGTGTCGTATTTCATTTAAAGTTTATCTTTGACATTATGCAATGATGCTAAAAAGTGCATCCTTGTCGTTACATGCTCAATTATGTCTAAAAGATAACCACGTAGAAATATTTGTCTAAAAGAACATTTCTACTTTCTTTTTTGTTGGCACATTTGTGTCCATGTATAGCTCCATGCAGGTATTTTTAGTTGAAATGTACTCAAGCATATTTATATGTTCTAACGGTCCAGCCAACTTTAACATCCACCGTCACGAGTCTGAGTCTAATTTTTACATTGTGGTCTTTAATTCAGCTCTGATATCATGTTAAATAGGTTTGAATCTCATTCCAAAAGTTAACTTAAATGATAAAAGTATTTAGACATATTTATATATTCAACGGTGGATTTTAAGGTGATAATTCAATTAGGTCTCCCATCGGTGGATCATTATCAATACATTGTCCGATTTAATCAATGGTCCATATTTTTTAAAATTATAATGAGAACATTTTATGATTTTTACACATAATCATGCCTCCTATATCATATCCCTATGTTAGTATCCAGAAATGTTTCAATCGAATTGAACATTCATATGGCATGTGCATCAATGAAGATTTAGTGATTGGAATAAAATTGAACATTCACTCTCTTCTTCCTAAATTGAACTTTTCTGCTAATGTCGTTGAATTCTTGGCATGTGCAACAATGGGAACACATATATTGATAATTTTTTATTTTTAATAATGTTCAATGGATTAGAACTAAAATAAAGTGGGAAGCAATCAATGTCATTTATTTTTACCAATTCATTGTAACATTACTTTATGTATTTTCTTCTAAACAAAAAAAAAAAATGAATTGAAGAATGAAGGGCATGTCGGTGAAACAAGGACAGGATGAACAACATTTTTGTATGGAAATTGACGAGATTAACAACATTTTCTCTATATCAAATTTACGTTTTACATTGGGGAAATACTTGCTTCATTTTCTCCATCGCTGCCACCGTAAGCACACGCCGGGAATGTTAATGAAATGGCAGCAATGGTGGTTATGGACCAGAGGTTTGGGAGCAGAGAAGGGGGAATGAGGAAAAAAAGAAGATTCATGTGATCCAATGTATATGGTGTATAATAAGGTGTATGGATTTGATTAATCTAGTGGCTATTGAAAATGTTACATCGATGAGAGACTTAACTGAACCTTCATCCTAGAACTCACCATATTCAAGGTATAAAAAAAAACTGAATAATGTAGAACTAGAAACAAACTACAAACCATTTCAAAACCAATTTCAACATCTTCTATCTATTTTACCTATTTTTTCTTTCTCTTCTCTCCATCTCTCACTCTCTCTTTCTTAAGCCTCTCAAGTCTCATAATCTTCCATTTCACTTCCCACACAATTTGACTAACTTTCGTATTTTTATGAGACATAAGCTTGATTGGATCCTTACACTCTATAGTAACATTGTCTTTAAGGAGTTGAAATTAGAAACAATATTACAAATATTTTCCTTTGTTGTCGTTGTCAGAGACAATATTTAAAACACGGAAAGAAAAGAATCTTCCAATTAGATAAGAGTGGAGGCAGTAATAAGCAGACGAAACATGAATCAAATATAATCAATTTAATTTTAATTATTTTTCTAGAAACTATAGAGGACGCATCATACATTAGATAACACTGTATAAAGTTAATTACTATATATTGACAATAAGAACTTTTTTGTTGATAAAATTGACAATAAGAACATAAAAGGCCATAAGTCACCCACATACCAATCAAATCAAATGCAATTATTAAGACTAGTGACCTTAAAGGTGCATGCAGAATGGATAATTTCCTCTCTTTTTTTTCCTTAGGGACTAAGGACTTGAACTCCATGACCAAATGATAGCTTGAGGCAGTGGCACTAATTGCATAATTGAATTTCTACACTTTGACGTGTCATACTTTCTTGACTTAATGATTTTTTTGTGTGTCAACCATGGCATAAAGTACTTGTTTCGTTGGATTTGAAGAAAAAATGTGCTGCTCAAGCTTTTCTCTATATTGGTCATGACGCTCAAAATACGTTAGAATAACGTCACCTATTTTTCTACAACAAAATAAAGGGGGGTAAAAATGGGCTTTATAGTTGCAATTTGCAATAAACCCAAGTTGTTCCTATATTTGGGAATCTCCTTATCCAATAATGTTTTGATTGCTTCTTTTCCCATACTCTGACCTTCTCGTACACACTATTCAAATTACAAAATAAAAAACATTGAAAGGTATTGGAGGAGTTTTAATGTGTTTTAGAGGGTTTTCCAGGATGTTTTAAACTTTTTGGATTATATAATCCAAAATCAGTAGGGTAAAAAAAGAAATAAACTAATATTTTACCTCCCCCCTCGAATTATAGTTCCTCTACATCCAAAATTTATTTTCAAAATCTCTTTTTAATGTGTTTCAATAAGCTAAAGTTTGTTAGAACACATTTCTGATGTGTTTTGGCAAAGTCAAATTTTTTAGATTGCCAAAATACAGTGTTAACATTTTTTTTTTGGGCTGTCAAGCCTAAATACTTTAAAATTGATGAAATATTGGTATTTGCTACATATTATGCATTGATATGTCCCGATATGTATCAGAAGAGTATCCAGTGATTAAATTTTATTTAAAAAAACAATTGACAGATAAATTTCAGATACGCGAGGAATACAGAGGTGGCAACCAATACATGTGGAAGGATACTGATTTTTTTATTTTTTATTTTGTTTATTGTTTTTTCTTTAAAAAAAGAGGAAACATGATATTTTTAATTCTTTTTCTTTAAAAATATAAGAAAAATGGAAAATATTATAATATACTAGCATTCATATGGGGAGTGACCGTTTGTCCACTCTTTTTAAAAAATAAAATAAAATCAAAGGTATATATATTTTGAGCTTCCATATTGTAACACAATATACTTATCTTTTACAATGAGACAAATAATATAGCTGATGTAGTATTTTTGCATCAAACAATTGTAAGTATTTATATCGTCTCCTCAGGGACTAGTGCGATATCACAGACTGTTCGACAACTAATATCATTTTAAGTTGAAAGATAAGTTTGTTTGTTTGTTACTATGAAACTATTTTGCAAA
>Ga0099826_10002582_pt1 | contig 11794 bp, 6 predicted proteins | sample Mtrugardesep15_FD_76830 | JGI IMG/M metagenome (GOLD analysis project Ga0099826, IMG submission 76830) | Root nodule microbial communities of legume samples collected from California, USA - M. trunc garden sep15 | ecosystem: Host-associated > Plants > Roots > Nodule | place: USA: California...
AAAATTGAAATTTTTAAAAATGAAAACCTCCGGTAGTTAACTACCGAAAGTGTTATTAAGGACAATTTTGTAATTTTGAGGGGCTTAAAGAGATATGAGGGGGGCTTAAAGAGAAACCTCCAATAGATAATATGGGAAAAGTAATAGTCTAAAGTTTATGGAGCTGCTACTCATCGAGCCCAAATTGTTTGTGTTGGGCCATAGAAGGAGTTTCAGTGGATGGAAATTGTTCTTTAAGTTTTTAAAATTATTCTTACACACTCAAAAATTATCTTAATACCCCCAACGGCATATAATTTTCGTTTCCTACTAAACTAAATGTCGAGGAGTGAACAACAATTAATTATTGTTGGGGGTATTGAAGGTCATTTCAGGTGTGTGAGAGTAATTTTAGAAGTTTAAAGAGCAATTTTCTTGGTGGATTGACTCATCACATTGAGCTAAGAGCAACAAGTGAGTTGAACACCACGTTTGCCGAGTCTAAAATTTTAACATTACGTCTATAGGTCATCTCACTTATATAATGTTTAACATTTAATTTTTTATCCAATGTGAAACTCTTGTTGAATTGAAATACCTGAAGCCAAAAAAAAACTATTCAATTAATTTTTTTTGAAAGTTAATGAGATCAAACAAAAACTAAATAAAATAAGATAAGAGACAAAAATATATTTTATTCTTACTTTTCGTTGTAAAATAGTCTTACTGTAAAAAAATATAATATATCTTTTTTTAACAAAATAAAAGGGACAAATAATTAAAATTTCCTTCCAACGAAATTATTGACGAATGTTACCAATTGTTTGTATTAAATTATTACTTTTGGGCACAAAAAACCGATAGATTAGATGCTATATGAAACAATTATTAAAAAATTAGAGTGCTATGAGAATAGATACACCACTGAGATTTCTAATCAAACTGTGATTCATCAAAGCATTCACGCACATTTCTTGTACAGTATTTTCATTTTGGACAATGGACTAAACAACAAATTTTAGACTATATATATATATATGCACTTGATATATTATTGAAAATCATAAGGTGAAATCAATCATTCATATACATTTTGTCAAATATGGGTGAACTAGGTCCATATTTGGCTGTGTTTATACTACAATTAATATATTCTGGGATGACTTTGTTATCCAAAGCTGTGTTTAACGGAGGAATGAAAACATCTGTGTTTGTTTTTTATAGACAACTGATTGGAGCCATTATCATGGTCCCTTTATTTTTTATATTTGAACGGTAATGTTGAAAAATATGTTCTATTTTTCTTTCCTTTAGTTTTTACTTGATTTTCCCTAACATAATACTTTATTATATGGTCCAGGAAACAAGCCGTGCCAGTAGCATTCTCATTTATGGCCATCTTCAAGATTTTTATGCTTTCACTATTGGGGTACGTAGTACATTATTTTAATTATTCTCTAATCTTTATGTGATTTATCAAGAAATGCTATTTTGACAAAGAATCTTAGGACTGTGCATGAGTGAATCTTGATCTGTCTATGATTCTACTTTGATGCTTTTCAGAATTACTTTAACTTTGAATGTGAATGGTATTGCTCTTGCTTACACGTCTGCTATGCTGGCTGCTGCAATTGTTAACTGTCTTCCGGCTTCTACATTCTTCTTTGCTGTTATGCTCAGGTAAATTTTGGAAAACCACAATAATTTTCATCTAAGCTTCATGATAGAAAAGTAATATAAAAGATTGTATTCGTAAAGAGAATTTTGATTACATGAAGGAATACTGTAAGACTTATGTAGCTAACGTTGATATGAGTGTTGAAATAATTAGAGTGACCGGCAAATATGATTATTAGTTGCTCATGGTATATTGTAGAGTGGAGAAGGTAAATTTAAGGACAAAATCTGGAATTTCAAAGATAGGGAGTGTATTATTGTGCATGGCCGGCGTAGCGATTCTGGCATTTTACAAGGGACCCCGATTACGGATTGTGCGACATCTCCTATCTGGATATCATCACAACTATCAACAACATGAAGATCATGAATCATATGACAAAAAATGGATTTTGGGTGCTTTACTCCTGTTCCTAGGCACCATCATGTGGAGTTTGTGGCTTGTTCTTCAGGTACCATTAATTTAATTTCAATTTGTGGTATAAGGTCTAGAATGATGAAAACATTTGTGTTACATTATGATTAATTGAAGTGAGAGTAATGACAATTTTACAACATGAAATTTGAATTTCTTTTTCTAAGGTTACAATGTCAAATTCTTACAACTAAGCTAACACCAAACCTTTTCAATAATCTAATTTCCTTTTGTGTTTATTATTTTATATAATCACACTGATCCAAAGAATTTAAATAAAAACAGTCTCAGTTGCTTAAGAGCTACCCTTCAAAGCTTAAGTTCATAACCATCCAGAGCCTATCAAGTGCAATTCAGTCATTTGGTATTGCCATAGCTTTTGAAAGAGATATTGAGCAGTGGAAGTTAGGTTGGAACATGAGACTGGTGGCTGTTGTTTACTGTGTAAGTATTAATTAAAGTAACTTGTTCTATGCTTGGTCACAACTGTAAATAAAAATTATTTGGAGATACTCACGTAAAAATACATATCATTAGTTAGTTTAAACATATATTATTTGTTACGTATGTGTGTGCCCAAATCATTTTGATCATTTTGATTTGGGGTTGTGCCCAAATAAGTCGTACCCCTTGTTCTATTTATGCACACTCTTTTCTACGGTGCATTTTTATGCTGGCAAGAATGTCGGTCGTGTACTCATATTTGGTATTTTCTAAATTTAAATTAGAGGAAAATAATTAGGAATAAACATAAAAAATGGGTACCATTAGAATTTTGAGTTGATGATTATCTATATTATCATAAATGTAACAGGGGACACTAGTGACTGTAGTTGCCTATTACTTGCAAGCATTGGTGATTGACAAAAAAGGACCAGTTTTCCCAGCAACTTGGAATCCACTGAGTTTTATAATTTCCACAATTGGTTCTGTCTTGCTCTTGGGCGAGCCACTATGTTTAGGGAGGTGAGTTACAATCATAAATAAAGAAGCAATTTATCTTAAATAATTAAGAATAAATCATGACATTATGGATAAAATAAAAGATATTTTCATAAAGCTCACATATTAATCAAAGAGTTATATTGAGCTAAAAAAATAAAAATCGAATAAATGATAAGCTAGTTAAATAAATTATATGATGTATTTAACTGATGTCATATTTGAACCGAGAACCTCAAAGTTGAAGCATCAGCTTTCAACCAAGAAAGCTCACAGAAAACAAACGTGCCTAGTCAAATAAATTATTTAATTTTTTTGAGAAACAAGATCGAGATCAGAATATGTGTTTATGGCCAGTGAAAAATTATGAGTTAATTCATTGAGGCTTTTGTTAATATAAAACTTTTATCCAACAGTGCAGATCCTGATGCTTATGTATATTTGACCGATTTGTTTGTTTTTCAGTGTTTTAGGTGGGATTTTGCTGGTTTTAAGTCTGTACACTGTTTTGTGGGCAAAAAGTAAAGAAGGAATCACCCAAAATTCTTTACCTATTATTATTCAAGATTATAATGAGTGTGCAAATCAGGTGAAAACAGAAGTCCCATGTATCAAACCACTGCAATGACCATATATAGTTTTTCTTTTTCTATTTATTCCCCTTTGGACCCAAAATATATGTATCAATTAATAAGCAAAGCTTTTTTTGTTGTTGTATTGATCTACACTGATTGCAGTTGCATTTAAAATTTGTCTTATATTAAATTGGCAAAGAAATATTGCTTAGGAGTATGGTTTATCTAATGTTATTATTACTAACTTAGGGGAACTGATATTGTAGAGTCTATACAAGTAAGAAAAGTGCATAACTTGTTAAATGAAAATGATGATTGCAAGAAACTAATGCTTGTAAATTAGTAACTAACTAATCAATGTAACTAACTATATGTCCCATGTTTATAAAACTCCACTCATTGGATAAGTAGCCAATTTCAATTTTGAGGATGCTTTCTTTTTTATCCTCAAATAGTGTGAAAAGAGAAAATTAATGATTATATTGAGAACCAATATCACTCATTGGATGCTTTCTTTTTGGATCTAAAACATTTGACCTATTGGATTTTTTTTGCATAATATATCATTTTGGGAATGCCTTGAGTGAATATATGTAAGCAAGAGTTACAAGTTAGTGGTCTCCAAATTAAAATGTAAAGTTGCTTATGATCATCAACTTCTTATTCACTTAGTGGTTGTCTTCATTGCCTTAAAAGGAAAAATGTGTTTAGATTTTTTTTTTTAAAGACATGTTTACGTATATGATAGTATTTGTATGAAGTTAAACATCTCTCAAACTCAAAGCCAATGATAACAAAAATAATGAAAGGAACGAAGCCATATGTGGTTGGTTGTGTTTGTGATACAAACTATATACGCAACTATGTTTCTACTCTCAAATGCTGCATTTGATCATGCATCAACAATTTCATCTTTGTTGGCAATTGTTGTCGTTACATGTACAAATTTACTCTTTGAACAAGATAATTAATTTATGTTTTCATCATAATAATATGTATTACAAATTGCATAAAAAGATGTAACATATTAAAACTATGTTCGTAAAGAAAATATAAGCAATAAAAAAGCTAAAAAGTCAAATGTATTTACAAATTTTGGATCTACCTATTGGATTTTTTTGCATGTATAACATTTTTTGAATGCCTTGAGTGAATATGTATGCAAGAGTTACAAGTTTCTGGCCCCAAATAAAAATGTAAAGCAGCTTATTATCATCGGCTTCTCATTCACTCAGTGGTTGTCTTCATTGTCTTGAAAGGAAAAACGTGTTTATTACAAGTATTTTTTTTAGGATAAAGACATGTTTACGTATATGATAGTATTTGTATGAAGTCTCAAGTAAAACATCTCTCATCTCAAACTCAAAGCCAAGCATAACAAGAAGAAAAAACACAATAATGAAAGAAATGAAGCCATATGTGGTCGTGTTTGTGATACAAACTATATATGCAGCTATGTATCTACTCTCAAAAGCTGCATTTGATCATGGCATCAACAATTTCATCTTTGTGTTCTATAGACAAGCAGTAGCAACCATATTCCTAATCCCTTTTGCTTTCATCTTTGAATGGTACGTACTTGTGTGGATTGTGAAATTAAAAATACTAATTTCTTGGTTGATCAACAGTTTATGTATCTTCATTCATTTGATTTCTTTGCTGCAGGAAACTTGCACCCCCTCTGTCTTTCAGGACCTTCTGCAAGATTTTCCTTCTTTCTTTCTTCGGGTATATACATCCAAATACTATAGTTTATACTTTAGGGTACTGCTAACCGGTGTCTCCGGGGCACTGGTTAAGCATACCAAAAGGGAATTATTACCATAAAAGAAAACTGTTTTTAACATTATTACCAATTAATTACACAATTTCAATGCATTAATTACTATACAATTTCCTTTTTCATATCTTTAACCAGTGTCAATCATGTATTAGGGCCTAAGACAAGTTTTAATATGAGACATTTTTATATAATACCTTGTATTTCATACGTTTTTGTTTTCCAATATACAATCATTCACTAAACTACATTTCACAAAAAAAATCATACGCTCTTTTAAAAAAAAAATCATTCACTAAATTAATGTAGTCGATTTCTTTCGATACTTTGCTTTTAAATTGATAATAAAATTATTCAATTTCTTAAAAGAAAAAAAAAATGATCGATTTAATCTTTATTTTCTATTTTTTAGGGAACTAAGACGATTGTCTCAGTGACCTTATCCATAGGCCGACTTTGAGTATACATGTCTACATCTTAATTTACATGACATTAATTAATCAGGTATATATGATTTAAGCATAGTAGGGTGTTGTGTTTTGATTAAATTTCAGGATTACTTTGGCTATGGATTTAAATGGTGTTGGTCTGATTTACACCTCTCCAACTTTGGCAGCTGCTTCCACAAACTGTCTTCCAGTTATCACCTTCTTCATAGCGCTCCTACTTAAGTACGATAGCTTATCAACTTTAATTGATTTTTTCAGCTGATTTAGATTCCAGTTTTGAGCTATTGCACATTTCTTAATTAATTCATATGAATAATTTAGATTCGGACCGCACCACCCCTCTTCTTTTAATACCAACTAGAAAAATCATGAATCATATGTTGTTTTACTATGTATGGATCATGAATGAAAATGTGTCGCATTTTAGACAATAGAACTAGACAAATACTATATGCTTTAAATATAATATAAAGGGTCATCGTGATTATTGACACCAAAAGATGAAAAAGAAAAAGATACGAGGCAATTAACAATTAGATATATCAGATTAAGATTCCTTTTGTTTGAGTACATGAAAAGTGTCACACATTACTTGGGAATTGAGGTGAAAAGTAGTTTATAAACAATATTACACTCTTTAATTCACGACACGTTTCTTTTAAAAATGACAAAATTGTGAGAGTTTCACTCACACAAAACTTAAAGTAGACAATACCTTAAAAATGTGCTTGTAATCTAACAATGATGCAATCTATAGGGATCTAAAGTCTAAGCAATGATGTAAGAGGGCTTACAAGTTATATATATTTTAGCCCATTGGTCTCGACCGATGAGTTTGTTGTTCTGATACAGTAAAAGGTCACACATTAATTGAAAATCATCAAGGCTAAGTGTAGTTTATGAACGGCTCCAACATTCATTTATCTACTAAAACACCTTTTACAAATGACAAAAATTGTACCTTAAGTTCTGAAGACTATTAATATATTTTTAACTCTTGTAAAGTTTTCTAGTTATTCTCGCCTGATATAATTAAAAAAGTTAAAAAAAAAAAAAATCGCCATATATGTTTGTATATTAATTTTGTGCAAAGGTGTTCAAGTGTGCAAACATGGCCCAACACAATTCTACTCTAGCTGACATCCAAAAAATGTACACATTTAGTGTGTTGTTTCAACTGTAAGTGGCGTATCATCATCTAATCTAATCTTATAATTAACAATACTATTAATTTATGTAAGAATATGGTATTTCAGGATTGAAAGTTTGAAAATAAAGACGGGGGCTGGCATTGCAAAGATGGTAGGCATTGTGGCATGTTTGGCTGGTGCAGCTACCCTTGCCTTTTATAAAGGTCCTCATTTGAAACTTTTAAGCCATCATCATCACCTTCTAGGAGGAAACCATAAACAACATGATCAAAGTCATTCTCCATCTGGTACATGGATAAAAGGTTGCTTCTTCTTAATGCTCTCCAACACATTTTGGGGTCTATGGTTGGTGCTACAGGTAACCTTAATTAATTGTTCCCCTTTAATTAGTGTTCAACCTTTAATTAATTAACTAGTTAAAAAAACTCTTACACTAAATTTCTACAATTGATTAATTAGGTTTTTGTGATAAAAGACTACCCTTCAAAGTTGATCTTTACGACTCTCCAATGTTTCTCAAGCTCAATTCAGTCTTTAGCTATTGCTTTGGCCATAGAAAGGGACATTGAGCAGTGGAAATTGGGTTGGAACGTCAGCCTCCTTGCTATAGCCTATTGTGTAATCCTCTTAATTTCATCTCCTACTTATTTAATTAATTTGGTTATACAACTTTTACTATTATACACTATGCTTTAAAATATATATTTTTTAAAATGCAAAATATTATTAAATTTTTGTAATAAAGTCATGGCTGACACATAATAAAATTGTGTTGGTAGGGAATTATTGTCACAGGGGTCGGATATTACTTAATGACATGGGTTATAGAGAAGAAAGGACCTGTGTTTCTTGCCATGTCAACACCACTAGCTCTTATTATTACAATCCTCTCCTCTGCAATTCTCTTGGGCAATATAATAAGTTTGGGAAGGTAATTCCATCCACTTAATAAATTTCTAAACATTTATCTAGTTTTGTCTTTATTTATGGTTGTTAATTCACAAATTAGAATTATTTTATTTTATTTTTCACATTAGTTAATTCAATTCCCCTGTTGAGGTTGGTCTAGTTATTGTACAAAATTACCAATAAAAAATAGTATATGAATATCCATGTCCTTTTTTAAGTTACCAATTTAACTCATTGATTTCATGTTTATGGTGTTTTTTCAGCATTTTAGGTGGGTTCATGTTAGTTGTGGGACTATACAGTGTGCTGTGGGGAAAGAGCAGAGAGCAAACACAAAAAGCCTCGCAAGACTTTGAACATGCATCCGGTTAGAATGAGAAAGTAACCAATGGGATGGCAATGAAGTGTTGAATGTGGATTATATATATATGTTTTTTGGATTAAAAGAAATTGTAAAAAATTATATATAATTGTGATTATTAACCTGATTTACGCATTTTCGTAAACACAACTCATATGATACTTGCATTTTCGTAAATACAACTCAAATGATACCTGCATAAGTATTTGGTGTGTTGTAGTCCGTGTTTAAACAACTTCTCAACACTTAATATGTGTTAATTTCATACCTGGACTTAAAAAAAAAGGACGGTATATTGTCAAAATTTTGCCTACAATTTATAGGTCATAAACTCATGGTGCTTAAACCGGTAGAGATGTATCAAACAAGATATTTATTTAGGTGCATCGTGATATCAAACACACTACATAAAATTGTTTGTTATCCAGTTTTTGTTCAATAATTAATTTATAAATGCATTTCAAAAGGATTTTAACAATAAATATTGTTAGTGTATATTAGTTCTAAATTGACATCTAATAAAAATAATCTTTTGTTCAATTACTTGAATCTCGTACTTACATTTTAGAAGTTCTGATACTATATCAAAATAAAAATATTCATATTAGATTAGATATACTGAAGCATAACACAAATTCATTGGAATCAAGTTTGCTACATGATAAGGAAGAAGAACATCATACACCTCACTTGCTTGTACCACAAGCTATCGAAGTTTAAGCTAGTTTTGGGTTAGAAAAACAGTTTTAACAACTCCTCTTATGTTCATGAAAGAACATAGTAGTTTATCTTGATCTCTCATTGAATCACTATAAATAATTGTAATTATTTCATTTGCAAGTTAATCAAGAATAATGATTTATAGTTCAACTTTTTCTCTCATTTTCCTTTGTTTTCCATCATTTTCTATCAACCTTCAATTCTCTCAACAAGATGTTAGTGTAAAACTACATTATTCTGATAGTATATGTCAATTAAAATCGTTTAAGAATGACCCTATAAATCTCGTCGTCGATCTCCATTTTTATATAAGACTTCTCATTTAATAGATTTTCTTAAACATTAGACTTTAGATTCATTTGAGTAGTGGTGATGAGCATGAGACGAGTTTGGACACAAATATTTTCAAGTAATATGACATATATTAAAGGGCATGTGTGTTAGTAGTAAAATTGGTGGTGTAGGTAGCAATAAGAATAACATAGGCCCATGGTTTTCCTATGATCGAGGGGAACCAGAACTAGGAAAGAAGACAACCTCGGCGTGGTTGTGGTGTTTACCTTAGTCCACCCCAAAACCGTTCTCCTTAGATTCCTTCGAACATTGATTCCAAGGAGATTGTAAAAGCTTTTTTGATCTTCGTAGATATGCAAATAGCACGATGGCGAAACATTTTGTCGATGAAGAATCACATTATTCCATCGGTTTCTCATTTCTCTGCTTTTCATTCCACTCCTTGTTCTTGTCACAAATGGAACAGCAACCCCGTGAGTTTTTATTTTATTTTTGTTAATTGGAATTGAATTGAATGGAACAGCAACTTTGGCTGAGAATTGAATTGCTACATTTGGGTATTGGAATTATATTCGCCTTTGAAGCCGAATTTTGTGTGTTCCACTTTTGAGTTTAAATGTTCTTAATTTGGTATTTGGTTTGTTTGTTTTCTCATTTCTTCAATGAGGGATTTGTCACCAGCTATGAGAAAGTGTGGAAATTAATGAAATGTTGTTTTTGGTCATTGCAGGATACAAGAAAAGGACAGCAGCAACCATCTAAGGTATGTATCCTCTATAGCATTTCGCTTTAGAACTTAGAAGGAAAAACATGAATATTTAGCTTCATTTTCTGTTGGTGACAAAGGACATGTTTATGATTTGTTTATGTGTTGTGGTCGTTAAGTACAAGCAATTTATGAAACAAAAATAAGTAAAATGAAGTATTTTACATGTTTTAAAGCAATCACCTAGTCTAAATTATGGGAAGTGTATCATTGTTATTTTATGCTTTCTCCATTGATATGTTGGTTGTCAAAATTTGCATCCCACCTCAACTTCGTGAAGCCTCGATGCATTCCGAATTGGAGAAAATGTTTTGTGCTAATGTAGATTCAATTGTTCCATGCTTCTAGCAGTGTATGATTATTTATTTTTGGAATCTACTTATGAATAGTATATATGCACACTGTTTTCTTGTCATTCTTTAATATTGTGACCGGTAGCATGTGTGAATGTTTTGAATCAGAGGTCTTATGAAGTTTTTGTTAATAAGAGCGTGTCTTAAATCAGAACAAGTGAATGAATTGCCTCAATTTATAATTGGATAGAACAATCCAAGGATTTTCAGTTGTGCACCTCTTATACTTTTATACACATTCACCATTGATATCACCTGAGTTAAGTTAAACCTGTTAAACTATTTATGTAAGTTGAATATTTTCTGCATCTTACTCTAGGTATGCATCGAAAACGCAGTTTCCCTTTGTAGAGGATGGGGTTCAAGCCCTAATTAATATAATAGAAATACGATGATAAAATTTGAAACAAAACCCCCCTTAGTTTTGTATGTATTAGACTGGATTGCATACCAATGGTCAAATTTCAAGCTCAAGCAATTTTGAACTATGATCTCCAATCTCCGTTGGGACTCGTGAGGAGTTTGGATTGGAATTTTTTTCGCATGCAGCTTAGGACCGATATTCATTGTTTATTGCTCTTTATGCAACTCTTGTGGGGAAAGCCTTGCTTATTTGAAATCCACATTGTTATTTATACTGTTCTTCAGTGATGCTGGAAATATCAATTTCAGGACCACATAAGGTTTGTTACTCGTCAAAAGCGTGCTGATGCAAAAAAAGCTCTTAAACATCTCCTTTACAGTGGTGGATCCTCAAGATTTTCATTTGAGGTATACTTTCTAGTTTCCACAAGGAAACTTTGTCTTTTAATATTATTATCTTTTATTTTATTCTCTGTTGTTGCAATGTTTGCTTAATTTTTATGGATAATGTGGGCAAAGTTTGTGAATTAAATTAAGATGGACTGCAGATGCAAGAACTAGCCCCTTTTTAGATGATACTTTTGCACTATCTAGATAGGATTTTGATCATGAATTTGTCAGCATTGCCCATATTCATAGATAACGAATGTAGGATGGGAAATTGTGAACAGAATAAAGAAGACATGTGCATAACGCATTCTCTTGTGTGTGCGTGCTGACAATTATGAGTGTATGCTACAAGCATGAAATAATACTACAATTTTAGCCAATAGCTGCAATTTAAAACTAAGAAATACATGCTAAGTGGCTGCAGATTTATGTCCTCCCTCGATCAATCGTAGAGATGCAAATGAACTCATTTTTATCTAAAAAAATTGCAACTTGTCCTTTTCTAGGCATTTGGATATTATTTTTACATGCACCTAACACCTCATGCTGTTATATTTTATATATTAGAATTACTGTCAAAAAATTGCAATATCAATGTTTAGTGTTGTACATTTCCCCTAGGACAAAAAAACAAATTGGAAGCTTGATGGAAACTCTGATGGTCGTTCAA
>Ga0099826_10002583_pt1 | contig 11791 bp, 9 predicted proteins | sample Mtrugardesep15_FD_76830 | JGI IMG/M metagenome (GOLD analysis project Ga0099826, IMG submission 76830) | Root nodule microbial communities of legume samples collected from California, USA - M. trunc garden sep15 | ecosystem: Host-associated > Plants > Roots > Nodule | place: USA: California...
ATATACTCATTCTTTTTTAACGACGCCTGCTGCTGCAAAAAGTTTGAAAATGAATGCTTTTGACCAATCACGCTGACCTTCAGCGTGACTTAACTCACGCTGCATGTAACACCGGCCTAAGCTAACTCACGTTGAGGGCATTTTTGAAAGTGCAGTTGGGAGTGAGTAAAACGTGATGGGAGAAGAGCAATTTTCCTAGACATATCCTAAATCAGTTTGGGGGTTTGGGCTTGAACCCAAACCAAACAGATGCCCACCCCAGGTTGAAAATTACTCTTCTCCCATAAAAAATCGCTCACTCCAAACCAAACTTTCCAAAATACCCCCGCGTGACTTAAGTCACGCAGCTATTATACTCAGTGTGACTTAAGTCACGTTGGAATACAACCTGCGTGACTTAAGTCACGTTCGGTTACATTTCGAACACTAGTGTGAGTTAAGTGACGTTGGTGTCAAACCCAAACTTCCTTTTCAATTTTGGAGAAATGGAACAAAAATGATTATTTTGAACATGGCGAATAACAATTTTATTGGGTCAATTCCAGATTCCTTTGGTAGCCTCATAGATCTCCATGTGTTGACCAGATTCCTTTGTAGCGTCATAGATCTCCACATGTTGATAATATACAACAATAAACTTTCAGGAACAATTTCAGACACTCTAAAAAATTGCAAAGTGATTACTTTTTGGATTTTAGGGTCAAAGATGGTGGGCTATACTCATTCTTTTTTAACGACGCCTGCTGCTACAAAAAGATATAAAATGAATGCGTATGACACGCAACGTGAATTAATTCACTAATTCACGTTGACCTTCAACATGATTTAACTTACGCTGTGTGACTTAACTCACGCTGCATGTAACACCGGCCTGAGTTAACTCACGCTTGAGGCATTTTTAGAGGTGCAGTTGAGAGTGAGCAAAATATGATGGGAGAAGAGTAATTTTACCTGGTCCGTGTAATAGTCCACAATTAGGAGTCAAAATCCTAAGAGGATATAACTCCACTATTAATAAGTTAAAAGTCGTCCTTTATAACCTTGTAACCATAAGCAAACAAATGGGAAGATATGACCTTGTAACCATTGAGTTTTCTTTTTCCCAAAAAACCTCAATATAAAAGTATGATATGACATGTTCATCATAAGTCTTTATTTTTTTTAACTCTTCGGTTTATGGAGAAAATGGATCCTGATTATTCAAAATTAGGAATATCGAACTTAGCCTCTCCTAAACAATTCGTTTTTGGTGAAGCTCATTAACCATTTCAATACAATTGTTTGGTTATATATTATGATTTCTTTATAAACCAAAAAATAAAAATTATATGTACATCGAATAATAAACTAGATGTGTTTTCTTTTTAAAAAAGTTTAGGTGAGTTAGACTACAAGTGATCATTAAGGTCAGGATAGACCTCAATGTTCAACGAACGCTCACAAAAGTACTTACCGATCACCCATCAAAAAAGTTTTCACATCATCGAACTCATATTCTTACGGGTGACTTAACTCCTTGACAACTAATCCAACCATTATTGGTAACTAGACAATGTGTTTTAAATGTACAAAACAATTATATAATAATAAAATATAAATCAAATTCAAAAGATGAAATTGCACATGTGACATAATTTTATATGCTTAAAGAATGTTAACTTCAACTTTAAATAAATGCCCCAATTTGCAATGGATTATAATAAGATGCAAGTGTTACTTTTGCTGCACATCAAACTAGTTCTAAGCTTAATGAAATAGCCCGATTTGTACAGATTCATTGCCAAATGAAATATATGCCTCAAGTTCTGAGCCAGACTCTCCCAGGGATACCTTAGTACTTCATTATTTTTTGTCAGTGTTCCACACTATGTCTTCCAACCCTGATGAAAAGATTTTGTAGAACTGCATATAAAACAATGCATAAGATGTTAAAAAATGTGGTAATACTTGCTATTTTCACATGCCTATAATATAAATAGATTTATATATTTTTTTGCCCAAAAACTAAATTGAGAATCAAAATAATTTCTACATGCCTTGTGAAACTCTAGTGTGTCGCCGCCTGTTTTTCGCAGCTCCACCATATGCAAGGAGGGAGCCACTTCGAAAACCTGTAACCATAACCAAACAAATGAGAAGAAACCAATGAAAATCTATTTGATATCACGGTAACAATTTCGGATTATTTTTTAAAGCATTTGGTAAAACATAGAGTATAGCGTGGAGAAACAAAATCCATGCCTAAAAAATTAAAACAAGTTTACAAGAATAAAGTCAAGCGATATGGATTCATTGCGGTTGGGATATCACTGCATTCACACAAACATTGCATTGCTGAAAGTTGGATTCAGATCGGACAATTCACAAAATATGCTGATTTGGATTATTTATTTTTAAATCTCAAATATCAAACTTGAAAATGAGATCATCCGATTTGGGTCCAACTGTCATCGATGTGCTGATTGTGTGAATTCATGGTATACTGATAGTAGGTAATCTTGGTTTATGACTAAAACTAGTGAATTAAGAGAGTATGATATCAATTAGATGAAAGAGACAACATAAGAAAATTGGAATTACCATTCTTTGCAATAAACAATTAACAATTTGTTGCTAACTATACATACAGAAAATGCCTAAAATCATATAGGAGTGAATCAGTACCTCAGTAGCCACTGAAAGGTGACCCTTCCTTCCACTTTTATCACCCTGCAGTTTCATCTGCATAATTAAAATGTCGATAAGGTCAAGTTACCGTATAACATTAACAATCTAAAACTTCTGATCCTTCTTTATGGCGATTAATCACACGAATGAAACATCGTAGAAAACAGTAAGACCAGTGCTTGTATTTATTAAGAGATTAAGAGATACATTATATTGTTAATCTGTTACCTTATAATTTCGCTTGTGAACATTAAATCCGAGAGGTTTGGCAGCCTCCTCAATCTTAGACATAATTTCATTTGCAGGACGCTGTGAAGTGAAATGTGTTTCGCGCTTTACAACCCCCTTTGTTGTAAATAAGTACAAATAAAATGGAGAAAAAAGCATAATTAGCTACAAAGAATAATCATAACCATCAATATTTTGTTATCTACATACTACTAAAAATAAATCAAGTATATTTTGCAATGCATACGACTTTAAAATGTTGAATAGCATATACGAATATTTTCACACACCTTTTCCCTCTCAAACAAATTGTCAAGATTGAAGCTTTCCGATCTAGAAATAAGCTCAAAAGCATTCATTGACACCGGTTTCTCTTTGGTCTCCGTCACAAGATTTTCCTACATATCAAAGAAAAGTTATTGATTAGTTGTATCCAAGGTTTTACATTGCTTCTGCAATCACATCGCGATACTTAATATTGGGAAATATTATGGTTAAAGGCGGTTAATGAGGCCACATCGCGATTGCAATACAATCACGGAGACACCAAAAAGCCTTTGATGTATCTATGTGCATTGTGTATTTGTGTTCCTATAATTTATGCAAGATATTTAATAGACCTATTGGGAAAAAACGCAATAGACAGTACCTTGGAATCATTGAAAGCAGCAGCGACATCATCTACATTGACATCTTCCTCGGTAAAAGATGCCGGCTTGTATCCTTTTCTGAACCATTCATCTTCCAAGATTTCAGGAATCTTTATCCTCTACACAAAACAAACCAATACGTAAGCACTAATATAACAATCGATTATGCTATAAAAACTTCATTGATCCGAATAATGTCAAGTAGGGAAAAGAGTGCATGTAAAGCTTTAAAAGTAAGAAAGCTTTCGGTTAAAGACTCACCGTTAGAGGGTTCGGGTTAAGTATAGACTTGAGCAGTTTCTTTGCCTCGGGCGAAAACCAAGACGGACATTTGAACTCAGCTCTACCAATCTGAAATATATGACATGATTTTCACCCCAAAAAACCATAATAGCATGAGCAACTTCTGTTTCACTTTGTATTCTTTTGGATTGCTATATATATATATTATGAAATCACTCACTTTTCTATACAGTGCAATTAGATTTGGCTCGTCGAACGGCAAGTACCCGGCCATAAGTACAAAGAGAATGACTCCACATGACCAAATATCAGATGAAGAACCAACATAACCTCTATCATTAAGCACCTGATACAAAAGGACACACAAAATAACATTTACTTTAGTTTGAGAAAACAAAATGAGTCTTTCATTTGATCCACAAAGAAATAGTACTACCTCAGGAGCAACATAATTCGGTGTTCCGCATGCCGTGCGGAGAAGTTCATCCTCCTGTGATAAATATATATGAATTTAACAAAGGTGAGTCCTAAGGTTATGCAAATGTAACACTCATTTACTAGGTTAAAGTATAATCCAAAACCAAATTATTACCTGCTGTGAGTATGTACTTAATCCAAAATCTGAAACTTTAAGAACACCATTTGTGTCTAAAAGAAGATTCTCTGGCTGCAAAATGTAGGGAGTATAAGTCTTTTGATTAACTTAACGGAAAAAAGAGTATAATTCATGTTCAAAACTAACAACTTATTAATTAAATTAGATAGGAAATAAGAGGATTAAGGAAGCTGTTAGACCTTCAAATCTCTGTGATACACTCCTCTACTATGGCAGTAATCAACTGCATTGATTAGTTGTTGGAAATAACTTCTTGCTTCATCTTCTTTAAGTCTCCCATGTGTAGCCTAAAAATTAATTTACCAATCAACCTTAGAATTCTTGAGGTCTAGTCAATATGATGCATGACCCAAGAAATACTTCATGAATAATGAGCTATGGAACACAAACACGTACAGAGGACACGGCACTGACACATATAATAATTTTAAAACATGGAAGTGATTGATTCTAACTACGTTTGCTAGTATCATGCCGCTCTCAAAGACTGATGTGTGTCTGATACTACGCACACATTTAGTCTCAAGTATGAGTGTTACATAGATGCCGAGAAGTGTTAAAAAATCTTTATATGCAAACATTAATATACTTTGAGAAACGCAACTTCACATGTTTCAAAACAAGTAAAAATGGGGAAATATGAATAAAGGAAACAACTTACAATTTTGTCAAATAGTTCTCCTCCATTAACCAACTCCAAAACAATGTAAATCTTTGTTTTGCTTGCCATCACCTGCGCTTAAACAGAGAACAATTAATGTAGTTTTTTCACAATGCATCTTTTTCCAATTTGTTTTCTTACAACAACAAAAAAAAAAACAATTTCTACTATGTTAATAAAAAAAATTACAGATGGAAAACACAAACATTGTATTTAGTTGTTCTTGAAATTTTAGAAGAGATGCTATTAGTCATAAAAAAAAATAAAAAATATTGCAAAGTTAGCGACTCAAGTATTAAGCATATTGAAAACATGAAATTAGATTATTTGAATAAACAACTTAATTAATTTTTTTTAGAGATAATTAAATATTGTTCAATAATCATTTATATATAAATTTGCATAAATTTAAAAATAGTTAATGACAACAAACTATTAGATAAACATATATAAAAATAAGACACATTATAAACTATTTTAATTAGTTCTAATTTGACTGGATTTTCTTTTAAGGAATTTGACTGGATTTTGTTTTTGGTACAACTTTTGACTGGATTATAATCAATCCCTCAAAAAAAGTAATAATATAACAAAAAAATATTCTCTTGCATAGTACCCAAAAACAAAAAACAAACCACCAACTAGAGCAACAAGGTACCTCAAATATTTTGATAACGTTTGGATGATTAATCATCTTCATAGCTGAAATTTCTCTCTTCAGCTGCCAAATTCAAATTCAACACAAGAAGAAAAAAAAAATCAAAGATCAACGTCGTAAAAAATAGCGGATAACTAACAAATTCTATCATAATGAATGAACCAATAACAAATAAGATAACCGATAATAGATAAAAGTGTACCTGATCCATCATATTGTGTTTCAGCACATGATTACGATCAAGAATTTTGATGGCAACATAATCTCCTTTCTCAACATTCTTAGCCAACTTCACCTTAGCAAAACTTCCTTCACCAATAGTTTTTCCCATCTCGTACTTCCCAACCCTAGTACGAGGTCGTGGTGGTACTCTGTTACTCATACTCTCTTTTCTCTCTTTGAATTCAACAAAATCAACGTTCAAAACAAACACCTTTATTTTCAGTTAAGTTTCTTTACTTTTACGTACTTGACACAAATTCAATGTTATATACGCAAACTATAGGTATGTGTTTAAGATAGTGTTTTAAGGTAGTGACGAATGAGGATGGAGAAAGAGATATAGATGAAATATAGTATGATATAGAAATGATTGAATACGTGTTTCAAACGTGTGGGGTCATGAGAAGGTGTGGTCCCTACAAAAATTGTGGTTTTTGGTAGAGAGGAACAAGACAAAAATGTATACATGAATGCCAAACTAAAACATGTGTTCCCTAGGCCATGCATGCTTCTTCTTGATTGCTCTTGCTTACTTCACTGGTTTCCTGGAAATTTCCTATATTATTAATTTATTATTTTTTGTATATTTTGAAAATTTAATACCATAAATAGATGCATGCAAATGGTAAGAACGTTTTATTTACTTTAAAAAAATTTATCATCCTTCCTAAAAAAAATGATTATCCTTCATTCCAAATATACTCTTTTAATGTTTGACCAAAATACATTTAATTTGTTTAAACTTTTTACTTTGCCTCGTAAGCTTAACTCAATTGCAAGCACAATGCATAATATATGCAAGATCTGAGGTTCAAATCACGGTCATCACAGGAAGAAAAAAAAAACCTTTTACTTTTATTTTGTTACATGATGGAGTGTAATTAGGGATGTAAATGAGTTTATTAATCGGCCTATACAGCATGATAACCTTGGCATATATAGCATGATAACCTTATCTGTCTCATATACGTGTAGGTATCTATTAAGTAGGTAAAGCACGGAATTTAGGGTAATTACATATTTATGAATTTGATCTATAATAGAGATTAGATACATCATTTATTCAATAAACTTAAAAAAATAGTTTTTTTATAATATTAACTAGAGGGTTTAACTTTTTAAAAAAAGAATGAAGAGATAAATATGTTTTTACTTTTTAGTCTCTGCAAAATCATAATTTTTCAAGTTTAGTCCCTATAAAATTTTAATGGTAATTTTAGTCCTCTATAATATTGTAGTTTGTAAAAATAACCCTTGTTTTGGAAACTTTTTACAAAAAAAAAATGAATACTTTAGTCCTCCAAAATAGTCCCTATAAAATGCAAATAAAGATTAAAAGTGAATAAATTCTTTTTGGAGACTAAAAGTGAATAAATTCTTTGTATAGACTAGACTTTAAAGTTTATAATTTTATAAGGATTAAAAACATATTTAACCCAAAAATAAATTAATATTAGAGGAGTGAATGAATATTTATAATAGTGGTTGGACTGACATAACCTTCTTCATGTTGATGATGTTCTAGCTTTTATGAGGATTCAGACTCTTCAACAATCTATCAGTGTTTCTATTTCAGTGTTTGCTCCTTTGTAAATTGATTGATCTACTTTTACATGCTTCACATAGCCTTCTTCATAACAAAAAAACTAATAGTTGATGGAATGTGGAGGGAATGGCACCAACAACATGTAGTACTCTTAACCTAACAATAAATTGTAATAAGCCTTAGAAGGGACCACGATATACATTGTTGGTCGGAATATATAGACCCTAGTCTCAGATTTATAGCAACACCACCACTAGATTTTGAAGTTTTGTCATTAAATCAGTAATAATCGTCTCATGCGCAGTATCAGATCTTTGTTTTAAAGAGAAATGTTTGATCGCTCTCCAACTCTTATAATATGTTATAACCTATCTAATAGTTGTTTTTCACTTATAAGTAATTAATTAATAAAATTCAATTAAGCTAGGTTAGGGCATTTTAAAAATGGGTTCGAATGAAGTCTTACCAATGCAGCATTAATTTAATTGACGTGACAATTTAAAATATTTTAATTAGTCGTATGTGCAAAATTGTTTTGAACTGTCAACTTACCACCATTAAACTCAAACACGTTATTAAATGGTTAAGCTTTAAAGTTAGATGCACATAATGTCTAATTTACACTTATAAAAGAAAAATAACATTGTGACATATATTATTTTTGTTTACTCTTTTTTACTTTTTTTGTTATAAATTTTGTTTATTGCATCTCTGTTAAACTCATTTTTGCTATGTGTAAATAAAAACTAGGGTTAAATATGTTTTTGGTCCCTACGGTTTGCGTGATTTTGAGAATAGTCCCTACATTTCATTAAATATTTTTAAAATCTCTACATTTTTCCTCCGTTAGTGCAATTGGTCCCTGCCATCAATGTCATGTTGATGAAACGCAAACCATCATAACAAGTTCAACCCCACCCCACCAAATCTCCACCACAACACCTTCCACACCCGCAACAACAAGCGCTTTCAACGACAACATCATCGTTTTCGGTCTCCAAATCTTTCCCTTTAAACCAACATATTTCACCGGAAGCGTGACAAACACCGGCGATCCGCGTCTACTACGTTGCAGAAAAGATCGCGGTGAAGCTCATAGGGAAGTTCTCTGCCGAGACTGAATCGCCAACATCGGCATCACGTTAAAAATTTGACAGCATGGACTATTTACGATAACAGAGGAAAAATATAAGAGTTTTAAAAACATTTATTGAAATGTAAGGACTATTATCAAAATCGTGCAAAATGTAGGGAACAAAAACATATTTAACCCTAAAAACTATTTCTCCTAATGGTTTTTATTTTTCACTCTATTATTTCTCATGTTAGCACTGCCATTCATTTGGTGTCGATTAACAACGCTCAGTATTAAATTGTGTCGAAATAGAAAATCCCTTTTAAATTGTTGTCTCTCTTCTTTACTATTTTTTCTTTTTTTATAAATAAAAAGATTTCATTATTAATAATGAAGACAACACAAATACATACCGACTAGTTCTATAAAAAAAAAATACGTACCGACTAGAGTCTAGATGCAAAGTAGAGAGATTTCGTAAAAAATAAAAAAAATACAAACTACAGAGATACGAACCGAAACGAAAGGGATTTATGCAGCTTTGTCAAAGCTACTATGATTTTGGTTATGAGCCTATGGTTTGAATTGTCTCCATTCAAATTTTATCTCCATCCTTAAAACACACTAACCATTTTTTTTATAATTTAACTTTCTTCTCTTAATAGTTGGGATTCCACTTAAAGAAAAATTGAAAAAAAAATTCAATTGAAAGAATCTAAATCAACATCTTATGTTTAAGATAATTATAAAAGAATCATAATTATATTCAAAATTTACCGCAAAGGATTACATCTTTAAAGGAGCACATTTCTTCTTTGGATTGCAAAGGGGAGGAACTGAGCCTTTATTAGAGAGTGAGGTCAAGGAGTTACATGGGCTCATGACTGATTTATATTTTTTTTAACTCGAATTAATACAAGTATTTGTTAGCAACAATCATGGTTAAATGGGCTTAGAGAATGTGATGTGAATTCTAAATATCTTCATGGCATCATGTCAAATCGTCGTAATGTCGTTACTTTCATTCTTGTTGAGGGCGCTCTGGTGGAAGGTGTGGGTAATGTGTGTAATGCTATTTTTTTTCTCATTGTGCGGCTCATTTCAAGGCTCGTAATGTTTAGAGATCTTGTGTGGATAATCTTCAGTTATGTACCTTGACTCCTACGCAGGGGGTGAATTTGATTAAATCTTTCTGTTGGGACGAGGAGAAAGTTGTGGTTTGAGATTAAGACAATTTTAAGAGTCCTGGGTTGAATGACATTAATTTTGGTTTTATTGAAGAATTTTGGGCCGATCTCAAGGATGACATTATGAGGATCATATCTGATTCCCAACGTAATGGAAGGTTAACGAAAGGTATCAACTGCACTTTTAATGCTCTTATACCTAAGATTGATAGCCCTCACTGGTTAAATGATTTTCGACCCAATTCTTTAGTAGGAAGATTGTATAAGGTGTTGGCTAAATTGTTAGCAAATAGATTGCGGAGGGTTATTGAGAGTGTTATTTCAGAGTCACAATTGATAAACGTTTGACAAGTGTACCAAAAACTATCGAAGTAATAAAAATATCGTTCTCACAAGGATTGTTTTAATCTCAATAATTCAATAGCATTATTCAATAGGATGTATAAAGTTTATTTTGTTTTGCCACTAGACAGTTGATTTGGTTTGATTTTATGAAATCAAATAACAGAAAATAAAGATCGATTAAGAAAATATGAGAGAGAGAGAGAGAGATGAGATCAGGTCTTTCGAATCATCTATGTTCCCCTAATTGGTATACTACACCCTATTCTTATGAATGATTCTCTAGTTTCACGATAGTTAACAAAATAGCCCTAATCAATCCCTTGACTTAGGACCCTCTTCTTAAACTACAACCCCTAATTCCTTAGGTGGTCTAATAATCTTCGAAGGTTTAAGCACGTTAACCTAATATCATTAACAAACGATTATCCATTCCTAGACTAACCATGTTTATTAAAACAATTCAATTAGGTCTAAGTTGAAAGTTAGGGTCAGTAGTCATTCATTCTCACTACGTTTATATGTGATCAAGATATAAAAAGCATTAAAAACAATTGAATTGAATAAAAACTAGATTATCATTCACAATAAATAGAGTTTCACAGCAACATGGATCAATCAGGGTTACATAGAATCGTCTCAGACCTAATCTCTAAGAGATTTGGCTACTCATAATTGAGTCTACAAATAGCATAATCAATGAAAGAATTAAAACATACATAAACTGGTAAATAATGGAGGAAATTGCCCCGTTCTTTAGTCTCCAGGTCTGCAAATCGCACTTTTTCTCTCTAGAATTCGTAACCTTGTTTTGAGAATAGCCTTCAGCTTAAATAGGCACAGAAGTTCGCCCAAAATCGTGTCACGATTTGCCTTGTGTAACAAGAAACTGAATTCGGGTTTCACCAAATCGTGTCACGTTTCAGCCACCGTGACACATATTCCTCAATGTCGAAACAATGTATTCTGCCTTGTGGAATCGTGTCACGTTTTAGACAAATCGTGACACGTTTTACTCTTTGCATTTTCTTCAGCTTTCCTGCTTTTCTTGCTGCTTAAGTTGCCTTATGAACTCCAAAATGTGACAAAATTACATAGAAAATTACGTAATGACAGCATGTCATCAACAATCAACCTTTGTGAAAGGTAGGCATATCCTTTATGAGATTCTTATAGCCAATAAGGTGGTTGATGAGGCACGTAAGTTAAAGTGGATTTCAGAAAAGCATATAATGTTGAAGGAAATGGATGAATAAATATATAGGTACCACAACGACTACTAATTTGATGAATGGTAGTCTTACTGAAGAATTATTGTTAGAGAGAGGGTTGAGACAATGTGACTCACTTTCTCCTTTCTTATTTTTGTTGACAACAAAAGGCTTACATGTTATGATGACAACTATGGTGGAGTCTAATATTTTTTTTGGGTACCAAGTTGGTAAGAATGAACCTACCGTTATTTCCCATGTTCAATTTGTTGACGAGACTCTAATTTTAGGGGGGATAAAAGCTTATGTCAGGTTTGAGAGTTAATTTTCATAAAAGCTTGTTGGTTGATATTAATGTCAGTGATTCCTGGTTAAATGAGGCGGCCTCGGTTTTGAATTGTATAACTGGGGTGGCTTCCCTTTTGTGTATTTGGGTCTCCCTATAGGTGGTGATGTGAGGCGTATAAAATTTTAGGATTTGTTGC
>Ga0099826_10002584_pt1 | contig 11790 bp, 5 predicted proteins | sample Mtrugardesep15_FD_76830 | JGI IMG/M metagenome (GOLD analysis project Ga0099826, IMG submission 76830) | Root nodule microbial communities of legume samples collected from California, USA - M. trunc garden sep15 | ecosystem: Host-associated > Plants > Roots > Nodule | place: USA: California...
TCTTTAATGAGGTTAATTTTGTAAAATTGTACTATAAAACAGACACATTAACTACACCAACAACATTTCTTAAGAAATGTGAAAAAAGCAATAGGTGGTTATATTAAGGGACGGAGGGAGTAATATTTATATATAGTCACAGATGGTGTTAAAATGTTTTACACAACTTCTTTGATAAATTTTGTCAAAAAATATTCTAAGTATAGATTGAAATTAGCTTCTTATCTAAATTATTTTAAAAGTTTTATTTTCTTTAAAAAGAAAATCATAACCATTAGAAGAACTTTTTTTTTTACTATCACTAGCTCTAACAAAGTGGACTAGATTTAGAAGAACTATCGTAAACTTAATTTAGTATAAAAAAGAAAATATAGACCGAAAACTAATTTAAATTATGTGATTTTATTTTTTCTCAAGTAAACCATTAAATTAGTCTTTTTTGTAAATCACTCTCAAAATAGTTTTTGACTCTTTTAATATTTCAAAATAGTCCTTGACAAACAATTATCAGTTAGGTCCCTCCATTAGTATTTAAAATTTGACAAAGACATAACTAATTTAAAATACAACCAAAAAAACATAACTAATTTAAAATATTAATAGATTCCGTCACTAATTTAAGTTTCTCTAACCGATTTAATAGTTTAATCATTTTCTCTTTAACTTGCCATAAAATTTATCCATAAAGTACAATGCAATTTTCTCCTTTCGAAATTGTGGATGTTAATAAAGCTTGAAGAGATGAAAAAAGTTTTAAAAATATAAATATAAATAAATCTGCTACTATTCACGCTTTAAATTCGGTGTCTAATACAATTGCTTTAAGTCAACAAATGAGCAAGATGTGGACATAAAATAAAAAGTTAGCTTGAAGGCCAAAGTTGCTTACATCAGAATTGTTAATATCAACTATGAGGGACCTTAGTTAAATAAATTAATATTTCCATAAAAATACATTTCACTTTCGAAATGATGGAGGCTAATCTAAGCAAATGCCACACAACACAAATTTTGTTCCACAATAATTTTTACAGGCACCACTACTTTAATGTTTGAAGTGTCCGACATGACAATGAAAATGAACAACCTTTTTTTTATTTTGGTGCAAAAATGAACAACCCTTTATTTCCCTTTTTTTTTTTTTTTAAATAAAGGTTTACCAATTCCCTATCCAATTTTCATTTATAATCAATCATATTTTTAGGCAACTTAAACACCGGATACTTAGATTTTGTTATGTAACGTTGGGTAATAGAATAACTATTGTTCAATATTTAAGAAAGACGAAGAACTAAAACGAATAAAAAAAGATAAATGACCAAAACAAATATTTGGTAAAAGATAAAAGGCGAAAAACATATTTAAGCCAAAATGTAAACTGGAGTCATCAAAATAGTACACAATCACACAATGAAGCCAGAATAGACCACTATCCCAACATGGACACTCCAATTATTCACACAATCACTCATCCAACAAAAAACATACATAATAACATCATGAAAATGAAACCTGAAATAGATTACTCAACAGACAAACACACCTCTCAATGACAACGTAGAAAATGGAGTTGCCTATCATTCCACCCACAACACGTAAAACAAAGTAACCTTAAACTATAGATAAATGTCATATTCAACAAAAGGGTCCCATCAACTCATGATGAAATCAAACACCACGCTCCACATTCAACCTCAAGCACTAGCCAACATCAGAAACTTTCTTATGCCACTTTAGAGTCTACTCCAATATGTGATTTGCGTGCAAACTTTGATTGAAGAGAGGACAAAAGCATACAATCCAGAATGAAAAGGAGGGTGGAAAGTGGGACCCCAGGTTACCTAACGCGCATGCATATAATCACAAACAAATTTCAACATTTGTTTAGGGAAATTAAAGTAAGTGTCATCATTTACAACACAGCCATCCACTAACCACACTCTTCTGTCTATTCAATCTTTGGCCTTTTATCTCCCAAAGCTAAAAGATATAAAGTTTTGGTCAACAATTTGAAATCCCAAATCCAATTTTTCTCCATTTGCATTTTACTACAGTGCCAAAGTGCAGTACAGTACTTGCAGTACTGATATATTTAGCTGCTTTTACCACTTTATTTCTAAAACATAAATATACCTTGAGAATGAGGATACCTGAAGAAAGCATCCTAAGTTCAGATTACCATGCAACAAAACTAAGAACACAACGAAAACCACCTTTTCGATGACATTATTTAGTGATATTTCACCCCAAGCATACCGGTTTGGAACATCAAAGATTTTAAGTAATCGATAGTTTCATCAATGACTAGCAGTGGGTGCTTTCCTTTTGCTCCAGGAGTTAACTTCTCGAGAACTCTCAATGTTTCACGGATTTTATCCTTTTTCAATTGGATATCACCGACTGCTGAATTATCGTCTTCAGCTTGCCTGGCAAAATACATTTGGCCATCAGAATGCTTTGATTCGGCATCACTGACACATTCACACGGTTCATTTAGTCTTACTGAACTAGCACTGTCTACGAGTGGTGGTAATTTTGTGAACCCACCATCAATCAACTTGTGCCTTTTGTTTGGCCAATCAGAGCTAGCAGTATCCTCCTCTGTGTCCTCAATTTGTTCTTGTATCAAATAAGTCCTTTCATCAGCCAATGGAGAATGGCCCGTACTTGCTACCTCATCATCGTCATCAGAGTCATAATCATCAGAACTTAGCAATGCATTGATTTCTTCTGTGTCTTCATGCATTGCACTTTCTTCGTTAACAACATGATCCTGCTCTGACTCTTCGGGCAAACTGTATTTCGGTAAATGTTTTTGACCGAAATTAGTTGCATGTCTTTCCTGATTTACATCATAAGCTTGAGCGAATTGTGTCGTAGTAACAATTGGACTCTGAACAAGTGGGAAGACAGGGCTATAAAACAACCTTGTCTTATTATCAGACCGATCAAAGATGATAAATTTCTTCTGCAAAAATGCAGGATTCGCATTTTGCATAGCCATGTTATTATGTGCTGCTTTCAAACATGGTTCTGTTTTGGGATCCTGAAGGAACCCTTGCTCTTCATCGGTCTGATCAGTCAGCAGGCTTGGGGTAGCAGGAGCTGTGAATCCTGGAAATGCACCGACATCAGGAAAAGTGCATGTACTAGGAGTTAGATATGCCGAATAACCACACAAACTAGGATCCGGCATGCAGGCGCCATTGGAATAAAGTGACGGCCAAGCCACAGGCTGTGGGCAAGGCCAAGACTCGTGGGCCTTAACCATCCAACCAGAAAGAATAAAAGATCCTAAAGAACAATATATCAATCGCTCAACGCTTTGGTTCTTTGATATGGGATCTCAATAACTTGCTGCTTCTCTTCGGAAAAAATGACAGAAAAAAAAAACTACAAATTCCAGCTTTAAGAAGAAATGAATGCGGAGCAGTTATGTGATGGGCTTAAGCAATTGACGGAAGTACTCAGCCTGCAAAGATTTTCAGGATAACATTCATCACAAATGAGCTCATAAAATGATCACACAAATGGCAACAAACAAGTTTTAGAAAAATTATATATGAATAAAACTTTCATCAAACAGCTACCTTGATAAGCATGTTAAGAGTTATAACTCGAAGGAACAAAAAATTATAAAATTATCACACAACTGATAACAAACAAGCTTTAGAAATATTGTACATGAATAAAGCTTATTAAACAGCTACCTTAATAAGCATGCTAAGAGTTACAAATGAAAGAAACAAAAAATTGGAAAACACTGTGAATTAGCAACACTTTACTAACCTGACAATCTTGCAAAGGTTGAAAGCATGCTATCACTCTAACAATTATTGTTGGTTCACCTTCAATGCCATTACAATGTTTTAATGCCCGAAATCCTGTTTGACTTGCTGCTCGTCCTACCATAACTTTTGATTCTTACCAAACTACTCAGTTAATCTAAACGCAATGGACACACCACGAGAATGATGATCTAGAGAATAACTTTACAGTATAAATTCAAGCGTACAACCTGGCGGAATGCATCAACTAAAAGACCCAACCAACGCATGCTGATTTGTTCCTGTGTTTGTTGAGATGACCAGAATTAGCTATGTTATGCCCTCCACAAATTTTCCTGAAACAAGATTATATCATACAAACGAAAATTCATTTCTGCAGATAATAATGATAAATAAAGTGTAATAGAAACCAAAATCTCTCAAAATTAAAGTAAAACATTTTAAATAAGAAAACATTAATAACTAATGTGACAAACAAGGTTTTAAAACCACAGTTGCGTAAAATTGCAATCAGATACAACTGCAGCCACAATTGCGGTCGTATAAACAGAAAACATCGCAGTTGCATACCAAATTTTAAAACCCTGGTGACAATACAAAAACTCATTGCAGCATCCAACTCAACCATTCATTTATTTTTTTTCCTTCAAAAAAAGCTGCAGAAGAAGTCTCATCCTTTTTCCTAATTTTTCTTATTCAAATTGAAGAGAAGCTCATTTTGGCTTAACAAGGGCCACAATAAGATATCTAAAGAGAAAGCTCACATAGGACCTATTTGGATTGGCATATTTGAGTTTATCTGTTGGCATAAACACTAGTGAGACTGTTTGAGAAAACTTATGAAAACAGCTTATGACATGTACATAAGTTGTTTTCAGCTTATTTTCACAAGTTCTCCAAGATAGCTTGTAGCTTATACCAAATGATTTAACTTTTGTTATAGAAATAGCTTATACATAAGCACTTATCAAGCTATAAGCAGCAAATTAAGCAGTTTATCTAAACCCAGTAAGATTATTGCTCAATTTCATAATTTAGTTCCTGAAATTCCTAATTTTGTAACTAATAACAATAAAATAAATAAAAATATTAAATTAACTAACAACAAGATAATTTGAAAATGAAAGAATAAAAAGTATTACCGAGAAATTAAGTACATAAAAGAAAAAATTGAGAAAGCAAAAAAAGAAGAAGATGAATGAGTTTTGAAAAGACTTACAGAGAGAGTGAGGAAGTGCGCGTGCTTGCGAGGAGAGAAGAAAGAATAATTTAGAAAATGTCCAAAAGAGGTACTGCTAATTCAGCATGCTCACATTATATACACAACCAAATCTCCCTTTTACCCTTTATTTCCATCTATTATTCTTCACTTATATATCATCTCACATTCCAAATTTTAAATAATATTTATAATATTACAACAATCTTTCAAAAGTTTGTAATAAAGCATAAATTAAATATAAATGTTTATGTTTATTACGTTTAAAAATTTATATTTAGTGTAAAAATATATATTTTTGTAGGGAGATTTTTATATTTTTTTTTTTTTGCGTTAACTGGTTCCTAGAAAAAAAGACATTAATGATCAGAAATTTATTCGAAAGTTAAGTAAAGTTTAAGAAAAAAAAATTATTTCCATCACGAATCGAACTCAGGTTAATTTAATAATTTTTAAAAGTTTGAAAAAAAATTTAAAAAGATTAAAACGAAAAGTTTGAATATTTATAAAGATCAAAAATATTTTTAACTCTTATTAATTTGATAACTTTTAATTATAAAAAAGAGAATATTTTATTTTTGACAAAATTATAAAAAGAGAATAAAAGTTTATAAATCATTAACTTTTATAACTTAGAGATATTAATTAATAAACTATAAACTCTTGTTTCTATCATGTTTCTTTTCTTAATATATAACTTTACTTTTTTGTTAATTTCATCGATACGGGGCTTGTGTTTTGAAAAGGAAATGTCAAACACAATAAGGAAAAAAACTTTTGTGGTCAATACTTTCTCTTATATATAAGATTAGATAGTAATATCATTGTTTAACTTAAAATATTGATTTTGTTCAAAATGAACTTAAAACATCAATTTTTTTGAAAAAAAAAAAAGGTAATTTGGAAACAATCAGACATAAAATAATAAAATAAGTGACAGAGCTAGTACTATCTGTTTCCTTAACTGTTATTTTAGGCATTGCCTAGTTAGTTTAGACAATATACAAGAAAATAGTTAGTAATATACACTCATATAAATATATCAACTTTATTTCCTAGTATGAATTTATATCAACCTTGATTAACAACACACAAAGTTACTTTTGAAAAGAATGGACCAATGTCCTCATTCATTCCCAATCTTCTGCGCAGACAGGAAGAAGAAGGAAAAAAAAGATGATAGTTTGCTTGAAAATGAATTGATGTTTTATTACTGAAAAAGATAAATTGATATTTGTGGCCCTGATTAATTAATGTGACTATCAAAGCATGAGGATACTTATTATACAGTTGAATTATTCATAATTATAATTAGCATAATTATGATGATAAATTGATAATAACATTGTTTTTCTTTTCTTGAAGGGAATGATGAAAATAACATTGGTGAAACAGAAGTATCAGTTAAGAGACATATACATGTGCAATTTACTCACAGATAATTTAGTCTACTCATTAGGAACCTAATTTGTTCTTAATTAGAACAGTTGCAATTGAAATTCAACAAACTGAAGGGCCCAATTGCCCCCACTTAAAGTAAGTACATTAGCACGAGGTACATGGAATGAATCATGTAATACATCTGACAAATAAAAATAAAGAGAGAATTATGCAAAATGCTACATCCATCAATTGCAACACCCATTTTAATCCCACTAACTACAATCATACAATCTAATATATTACACCCGTGCATTTGTTCAAAAGCTAAAAGAAGGATAAAAAGACTTGAAAATTTAAAAGAGACCAATAATTTATGTATAATATGTGAATTATATGCATATGGTGCTACACCATTTTGCTTGGAGTGGAAGAGGACACAAACACCAAATACCAAAAATGTATCATTAGGTCTTCCCTTTCGGTTACAACTATACCAAAGTGCGGTTGGATTTCAGAGACTAAAATGCTTGAATTCAGGGATTCCCTTTAACCCTTTTATCATCAATATTCACTAAAGAACATTATGGAGTTGATTGCTTTCTGATTATATTTTTTTTCTTTTTTAAAGACAAAGGTATAATAAATGCATGCCCTTTTGGCTCTCAATATTTTCTCCTTTGAATGAGCTTTATCAGAAGCACTGAGAGTAGTTGGCAACAAAATAGATTTAAGAGCAAACTTTATTATATACAAGATCTCCTTTGTTCAGAAATATACACCGCTTAAACCCTAATTTTAGATATGTATTCAAGTTCAAACTCTTGCTTCTGCCGTATTTTTTTCTTAAAAATTGGAGTATTAGGACCTAAAAAAATATAAATTCGGGCTGCATACATAAATGAAATATCAAAAACTGGTTATTTTATAGAAAAGATGTGAGCCTTTTGTGATGCATAAGTTAGCTTAATTAATCCCTAAAAATAGTTATAGCTTAATTAAATCTTGTTGCACTTTTTTTCAGGAAAAAAGACTATGTTGTCGCTAATTTGAATAATGGAAGAAAAACTATGAACGAGATTTTTTTTTTTTGGCAACTAAATTGACTCAATTCATTTATCAAATAGTCATAATACAAAATGGAATATTATCGACAATTTGACAAGTAGCACAGGACAATGTCGCTCTAGTTCACAAATGAGTCGTATTGTTTGCTTGCCTCCAGATGAAAGTTATAGTAAAGTTTTGAAAAGAACCAATAACATACTAACAGTTTTACAAGCACATAAAATAACATCAAACTCTAACTTACGACTAGGATACTCATTATGCCATCCAACAACTAGCTTGTATCTAGCATCTGGTTGCTTTGGTCGAACATCTATGCCTCTGAGTCGTCGGGATTTAAAATGCTTCTTTCTTGGTGAAAAATCAAATATAGAGACAAGTTTCCGCTATCGCACACACCCACACGCCGCGTATGGATAAAAAACCACAATAGAGTTTTATGTAACATTTAGGTTTATATCCCTGAAAAATACGGGAGCTAGAGTTTTATACAGGCAATTATGAATTAGAAAAGAAAAAAAAAATTGGTTATTGTTTATATAGTATTTTCACTAATACTTGTATGTTATTTAACACTAACTATACTGTACGTTATATATAGAAAACTACATATGTATTATTATATGTATGAAGTTTTATATTTATGTAGTTTTTATGATAATTCTTCTCCGTGCGTTGGTGTTGCACGGTTGTTAAAACTAGTAAACATACAAAAGAGTTACTTCACATCTAGCTTGAAGCTTATACTTTTAACATTGTCATTTCTTGCACTTAAAATGTTGAAAATATTAAAAGATACATAGTTTCTAGAAAGATGAAAACCATAGAAGAAGAGAGAGTTGGTGTAACATCAAACCTCTAGTACAATTTGATACCTTATTTGTCTATGGGTTTCTTTTGCCAAGGAGTGGGGTTGCTTACCTATGGGTTTCTTTTGGTACCTTATTTGTCTGTTTTTGTTTTTTAGGCTCTAAGAAGGGGCGGTTCTGTTTTGGTATGTTAGGAGGATGGCTTTTGTGTGGAATTTAGAGGTTCCTCATATATACGGGAGGGTATACATTATGGATGTTCCGCATATATAAGGCACTTTGTAATTCTCTTTGTCTTCGTCCAAGTTTGGGTGTTACTGACACTCTTTTGGCTGATTAAAAAAAAATTGATACCTTTTGTAACTCAAGGATTACACAACAATGTTTCTGAACTCTTGTACTCAAAGCAAGTACGTCTCACAAACAATTCCCAAAAGTTAGTTGTAACAAAAGGCAAAAACTAATTATGTACTTACGTGCACAACAATGTACATATATACACATAAATATCCACATGTGGACACGCGCATATATACATATGCAAATATGCACGTATGGGTATGGCAAAGCTTGGTGAGTAACGTTTCCTTCAAGCTTTACAAGAAACTTGCAATATCAGTTACTGCTTCTGTGATATATTTTTGAGCTTTTGAGGAAGACAAACATGAAAAAATGAAAAGAAATAAATAAATAAAAAATCTACTACTCTACTAAGGGTTTGGATGTTTATTTTTTAAAGACTAGGAGAAGATAAATAAATAGAGAAAATGGTTATTCATTGAAGAGAACAAGCGTTGAAACAGTATACTATATGGGTAAATTACACTGCTTTGTTCATTCCATTTAGAATCTTGGAGTTCATTATATTAAGTTGCCATGACTTCTTTTCTCGAATTTTTTGGATAATTTGTTTCTTGCTATGGTCTTAACCATCATAATTACTGACCAAAAAAAAATTATTCAAAAAAAATCATTAACATTGTTTTGTTTCACATCAAAATAGAAACTATGGATAAATAAGAGAATTATCAACAATCAGAGCAAAGAACTTCATGAGACGAAATATCAACGTCAGAAATAAAACCATGTCAAAATGGCAAACCTTTAGTGAGAATTGTATGACAACGAAGTCTGGATACAAGACAAGGTGCTTCTAAGAGGTTTCCTACAACAATAAGCCCTTCATATATGCACAAGGGGTGTTTGGGTAGTTTATCTTTTTAGTTTTTGACTTTTAGAAAAGCTCCTAAAAGAGCTTATACAAAACTTCCAAGAACTGTAGTAATAATTCTATTAACAAAGGCACAGATTTCAGTAACAGTAATTCGGTACTTATGATATAAATCCAACAAGATAATTAAGTTGGGATTATTAATTAAGAAATAAAAATAATAATCTTCAGGATCCACAAAAACCATAATATAAACCGAAGACTTTTACTACACCGAGATCATGCATTGCCAAATAATATTGATCAACAAATTGATAAAGAAACAGGGGAGATATATAGTAAACACTACCAGATATTAATATGGGAGAGTTTGAGATCAGTGGAATTTTATTTAGAATTCAAGTTCAACATATCAGCCACTGACGATATTACTCAAAGTGCAGGGGTAGCATTATACATGTCCACAGAAATGTAGGATACTCAACTCATAATAATAATTTACCGAAGGACAAACTAAAGAGATTTTCATTCTGCACTCAAGACCTCAATCTCAAACTCCAAGACAGAGTTGGGTTGTATTCCCCAAGCAGGAAAGCCACTAGCACCATAAGCATAGTCAGGCGAGCACTGCAAGATTATCAACAAGGTCATAAACAGGGGTTACTCAAACTGACAACTATTTAAAATTGCAAAAATTTATAAACTCAATAATAAGAACGTTTGATTTAACAATTGAGTCGATAAAATTTAATACATACAACTCGATCAAGTGGATTTTCACCTTGTATGTGTGTGAGTAAAAACAAACAGCAAAGGAAATTCAACATATTAAGGTCATGTTTGGATGCGCAGTTCAATTAAGGGCTTATACCAAAAACACTTATCATAGAAATGCTTATGTAGCTATTTCTATAATAAAGTATAAAATAAAGTCATTATTTTTGTATAAGCTATAAGTTGTTTTCATATAAGCTATAAAATGTTTTCAGTTGTTTTCAACAAAAGTCAAATTGTTTTCGTATAAGCTATGAAATGTTTTCATAATCTATTTTCACGGATAGTTTATGGACATATGAATGTGATAAACTATTTTCACGAACTCTCTAAAACAGTGTCCCAAATGAATGTTGATGTTAGTATCCAATTCAATCAAGCCCTAGGTGGCAACAAGTTATAAAAAGTAAGAGCATAGAATAGATATTATACCCGAAGACGAGCAACTTCTCCGATTTGCATGCCAATGACACCTTCATCCCATCCTACACACACAGACAGATAGTTGGAATAAATCATGACATACAGTGAATGAGTTGTCAACACAACACATCTGAATGTACATTGCAGCATTATTATGTGTAAAGAAGCCAGAACTAATATTAACACTAATTAGTTATCATAAAAATAATGTACCGAGTTTAACTTTCATGCATTGCTAGTGTAAACAGTTTTACATACTAGTGAGACTTTAGAAGTGGTTATTATAAAAGTCAAATGATTAACCGATGGTGTAAAAAATCTACACTGACAGTAATGTATAATAGTAGTACCTTTGATGACAGAACCTTTGCCGATTTTGAAAGTGAATGGACTCTGGCCAGGATCTTTTGTACTGTAATAAAATAAATGAAATGAAATGAACACAATATTAAAAATAAAATAAAATAAAAAGGGTAAAGTAAGTAAATTAACCAACCTCCAGAATTTCTGAGAAAGGTCACCGTTTTTCCCTGTTCATCATCATCAAAACAATTAGCAGATGAATGAATAAATCAAAGACGAATAGATCTAATTGTTTAATTAAATTATAAAATAAGGAATAAATGGGTTTTAGGGTTTAGAGATAGAAAGTGCGAACCGTATCCGGTGCAGTGGACAGTGACGTTTTGACCAGGAGTTGGCTTAGGACCGTTTCCAGGTCGAACGATTTGCTTCTCAACTCCCATCTTCTTTCTTTCACTCGATCTTATGCTTCTGATCTGATCTGATTTCTTTTCTGTTCACTTCCTTACAAAACAAATTATATTTATACTGCATCATAGTTTTGCGAGCATTTTTACTTTTCTTAAGGCTTAATTGTTATTTTAGTCCCTTAACTAATTTTTTGGTATCACTTTGGTCCCATAACTAAAAAAAAGTCCATTTTGGTATTTTAACTTTTGTTCTGTTACATGTTTTGGTCCCAACTGTTAGTTTTAATTCAATTCCGTTAGGGTTATCCATAATGTCTGAAACCAGGGCTGATTTGGCATAGATTTAGATGATGAGATGGCATAAGTAACACTTTTAGGACATTTTTAGAGAGATAAAAGTCATCTAGAGAGAGAAATAGAAGAAGAAAGCTTTTGCTGAGGAGCA
>Ga0099826_10002585_pt1 | contig 11790 bp, 9 predicted proteins | sample Mtrugardesep15_FD_76830 | JGI IMG/M metagenome (GOLD analysis project Ga0099826, IMG submission 76830) | Root nodule microbial communities of legume samples collected from California, USA - M. trunc garden sep15 | ecosystem: Host-associated > Plants > Roots > Nodule | place: USA: California...
AGTTTAATATTTGAGTGAAACTTAAATAAGTAATATTCAGAATGACCTATGCATGCCATCTCACATTGTGATGAGTAAATGGAGCGGTGGTTGTTGATGCACATTGGAACTTTTTTACATGTCCTCGTAAAGCCAGTGGACAGCGTTTGTGAAACAATATAATTTTAATTATATATCAGAATCATACAACTGGTGGCATATTATAATTAAGACAAGTGTTTGTCAGTCTTGTGGGGTGCTCAAATGAAATATTGATTTCATTGTATACATGTTATGGACCCATTTCTTTGACACGCCTGTTGTTCTTTGTCAAATCATTCTTTTATGGTTTTGTTGTTGTTTTATGCAATGTTTAGTCGGTTCTGGTTTTCTTCTTGAGGGTAAAAGGCAAGTCAATCTGTCAATTGTATTTCATTAGTATTTGTATTAGTATTTGGACTACCTCTAGCTGCTGGTTGCCAGGTGTATCACACCGATCATTGGGTGACTACAGCTTGTTCAAAACCTACCTTTGTATCGTCAAATCCCCGTTTCTGAATAGATTTCACCGTTTTGTTGCCCAACAAGTAAAAATATTGATTGAGAATTGTGAAGAGTCCCAAATTGGATGAGATAAGGCCTGAAAATGAGTTATAAGTGGGAGGCATCCCTCTCCTTATGAGCCGATTTTTTAAGGTTGAATTAGGCCCAACTTAAATTCTAAGATATTATTTTTCTAGGAACTAATTTCAAATAGGAAAACTTTTACTTCATGGTATTGATTTTGTGTGAGATGTTATTTGTAGTTCTTCTTAACCTTAGCTAGGATTAGAAACTATGTTGTCAATCCCGGATATCAGAACAGAGCAGCCAAACCCGAAACCGGGATAGCTGGGAGCGGGACGACCGCTATTTGATAAATTTTGGAATTACTATACAATTAATACTAGTATCACATAATTTCTGAAAAATAAAACAATTTTCTCCATTCATGACATATTCATAATTAAAAATAATAGTAACATCACAACCCTTAAGAAAACATACTTGGAAATACCAACAGAATTCAAGGAAACAAGCAAGTAAGTAAACATTAAAACTCCAATAGAAGTTCTCATCAATACAATCAATCATTAATATCATGACATAACTTCATTATAATTTCAAAATGAAAACCAAAAACGAAACAGAGGGGCTGGAAAACTATTAGCAAAGCCAAAACAAAAAATGAAACAGAAATAAAGGGTGGGTTGTAAATTAACCAGAAACTGCAAAAAACGAGAAACAGTGACAAATGGAGGCATATTCAAAGGAGGCACGAACCAAGAACAGAGGAACCAGAGAGAATGAGGAGTGTGCGAAAGTTGCAGACAGATGCATGTATGACGGCGAGGCTGAGGACGGTGGGGTCTAGAAACGGTGGTTCATGCCCAAAGAACAAAACAGAAGCAGAGAAGGACTTCTTCGCATGAGAGATGAATTGGCGGTCCAGGTTTTTGGGAGGAAAACCTGAAAATAGCTCTGTAACTATGAATTTTAATTTGGACTTTTTCTTTTGTCTTCTTCCCTCATAGTTAGCACCACTCGTTTTTGTTACGCGACAAGACTTGTGTGTACACAGTGCTATTTGCCGCTTGTAACAACATAGATTAACATAGATAGTTTAAGTAATGTTGATCATTTATTTAAGTTGATGGCAGATTAAAAATGTAGGGTGCATTTGGGAAACTAACTTAGGTGTTTATTGAACAAGTATTTATCATTTTATCATATAAATGCTTATATGTAAATTATCTCTATAATCAAAGAGGAAATGTGGTTAAACTGTTTTTATGCAAGTATATATGTTTTCAGTTTTGCATATCATGAGTAACTTATTGAAATAAGTTGAAAACAGCTCATGAATATGTCATAAGCTATTTTCATAAACTCTGAAACTCTTACACAAGTGCATATGCCATTAGATAGGCTCAACTACACCCCTAGTTCCCCTCAAAAAACAAAAAGCACCCCCAGTTGATGTTTTTGTTATTATATGCTTATATCCCAATCAGATCTACGCATCTGTGGACTGAATACGAATTCTATTTCTTTACTGGTAGTTTCTTTCACTGAAACCTGCTTCTTATTTGGATTTGCTACACATTTGCTTTGCAGAATTCTTGTATGTTGCTTTCCCCATTTTATATGATTACAAGCTATCCTTTTCGTCCTATATATTTAATGTTGAGCCTTTGGTTTTGTGTCTTCGACACAGTGTGATGTTATTTCCTCTGCTTTTAGAATTGTTTAAAACATGTTATTCGGTTTTCCAACTGTACTTTCCTTGTCATTAACCCTGTTTCTAGTAACATTCAAAATTTCTCTATATACATATGTTAGAGCATCTACAATGCTAGAACACTATTTGTGTTCTTGAAGCATTTTAGTGGGGTCCAAAGATGCCACATGTGTATTAAGAACTTTCTTCCATTTTTACTCCATTGCAAAGAACAATATTTACGTTCTTAACTTACATTATTGGGTCCTACAATTGACCCCACAAATTTTTATTTATTTCAATATTTTTAAATTAAAATACTTATTTATATATTATTTTTTCTAAAAATTTTAAATAGCAAAAAAAATACTTATATTATCTAATTATGAAAAGAAATACATAATTTAGAACAAGTTAAAACAATAATGAATGTTTTCTAATAAAGTATATTTATTCTTCATAATTATTCTAATAAAGTATATTTATTCTTCATAACAATAATGAATTTTTTCTTTTATTTATAATAAAAAAAAAATCTAGAATCATCTACACCCACTACCCAGTATACTATGTTTTGAGACTACCAGTATATAGCATATTCTCTCAAAACTCCTCAACTGCCATTGCCGTCTCCCTTTTTCCTTAATTCTTTCATCTTTGTTTTTTCTAACATGAAGTAGTTTCCTAGATATTGCATTTTCTTAACAGTTATCTCCCATATTTCATACGAATCTGAGATAAAAAAAATCAAGAGAAAAACTTATATTGAAGAAGAAGAAAAAAACTCAGATCTCAAATTGAAGGAAAAAACTCAGATTCAAATGGGGAAAACGAAACTCAGATTTAAGATGATGAAATTGGTTGTTTGATTTGTGATTTTGCAATTGAAATTATATAATTTGGAATTTAAATTATTTGATTTAGTTTTTGGGTCTCTGATTTTGCATCTTCTCTCCCTTTCATATGCTTTTTCTGACCCTTTTCCTCCTAGAACTTGTTCTCCCTGAATAACAGTTCTCCAGCATGTCCTCCATGTCAGCCAACTCCAATGGGGCATAGAACTAGAACAGGTTCTTGAAGCTTTAGAACCTTTATGTGGAACTGCGCTAAAGTTGCTCTTAGAGGACCATGCCATGAAGTTATTATCTGTTCCCATGTCCTTACTCATAATTTTACTTTATGTGTATCTGCTTTACTTAGATGTAGTTTTGAAAAGCCTATAATATCATGTTCTATCAAATATAATCCTTACTCTACAATATGGCAATTGCTGTGTTAATTTATTTCACTCAATGGGAGTGGGACTAACAGTTGATTTAAGGTAATGTAGTATAAGGGTTATGCTAACAAGTGCCCTCAAGGCATTGTTTAAGCAACCCATAAAAGCAACTTTTATATTGGAAATACAAGTCAAACACTGACAAAAGTAATAATTCACAATTATCTACGTCAAAGTTACTTCTTTTGAATCCTTAAACAATGCCCTAAGGGCAACTGTTGGCATTTTCCATATTATAAATCAATCTGGAATTCTACTGGGTTCTCAATATACTGCAAATGCGGGGTGTTTAAACTTTAGTACATTGTCCCAATGGATTTCATAGGGGGGGACTTTATGTGCATATAACAAGCTTGCGTGCGCGCGCACACACACACACATTTGTAATTACATTAATTAGTTGTGCTCCTTTTAAAAACAAGTAGTGCATAGGTAATTTTTGTGTGATTTAATTCATCATGTGAATTTTTTTTCCTAGGTATGTGCAACTTTTTATTAACTGTTATGTGTGTATCTCCATTATAGCTGTATATGTTTTTTTTATCCTGATTGTGTTTCATTGAAATGTGCTCTTACAAATCTGAGTGTATCATTTGTGAACAACAAAAAATTGCTTTGTTTTGAGTCTAATGCAAATGAAGTTTGCTCTTACATTTATATCCCTAAATTTTCCTTCTGCAGATTATTGCCATATCATGTTGTGGCAGATTATGAAGCAGAAGAGGATGATAGGATACTTGATTCCGACACAACTGGCCAGATGCTTTCAAGGTCCCAGCAGTGGGATAATAATATTGCTGCTAAAATTGCTGAGTTTACCGCAACTTTTGAGAAGCAAGCACTTGCCTTCAACATAATATCGCAGAAGAGAAGTTTGGGAGAATTTCGGTCTGAGGAGAGACTGATGATTGAACAGGCACTTCTCCAAGAGGAAAAACGGGCTCTGATCGAATTAAGAGCAGAATTAGAATCCAGGGAGAAGGCTGGTCGTGAAGCCCACGAGGCTAAACTACGGATGGCAGCAATGTATCAAGCAGAGCAGCAGGCAAGGGCTGATTCGCAGTCTCATGCTGAAATGATGTCTCGAGCCCCCATAAGAGGGAGTGCACTTGGATCCCAAGGGAGTGATATTGGGATTGTTGGCCATGACATGGGAGATCAGGATCACGGTGAGATGATGAATGGATGGGGAAACAATGCACAGAGAGATGAGAAGGAGCCATCTGAGGATTTCTTGAATGACGAAGCTGAAAATGGTGACACAGGCACGCCCGATGGCTGGCGTGAGGTTGGTGAATTTGATTTGAATGCTAGATGAGATGTTTGAATAAGCCATTCGGGATAGCTTGAATTATGTGTAAGGAGCACTATCCATTTAAAAAAAAAAGAAGCATTTTCCTGTATATCTACTAGTTAATATTCTTGAGATTACTATTTCTAAATTTACAGGAGCTGAAGTAAAACTATTGAACCAGTACTTGATTGGATGAATAGCAAGTTTATGATCTCAGTCTAGTGTTAGAACACACATGGTTGGATCATTAGACCTAAAAACAGTGTTATATAAGCACAAATATTCAGTCAAAGTTTACATCTTCAATTTTTCTGGGAAACTCTACTTTCACTGTTCTATACCACCATTTATTTTGGTAAACATGCTATATCAATTGTAGATGGTGCGATTTTAGTTGTATGATCGCTAGGGTGAAATAGGCTTTAGCTATTGTATACGTTTTCGGTGGCATTTCTTCTCTGGTACGTAGCTATTGTATATGTTTTCGGTGGCATTTCTTCTCCTGAACTAGGTTCAAGAGTTATCTTCCAATCACTACTCAGGTGTTCTCTTCCGATTACAGTTCAGGAGTTATCTACTGATCCAATCGGTTTGTAACTCATGAACCCCTTATTTAGGGGTAAAATGTTGATAATTTAATCTTTAAGATTTACGTAATAAAAATTATTTAATAATCTCTTAAAAGAATATCAGTCAATTTTGTCACTTGAAAAAGTCTTTCTAAAAAATGAAAGGATTCAATCATTTATTGAATGCAGTTAGATTGTAAAACCTTTAAAACTGTTGCATCAAATTTGGAAAAATAATTAATTATCGATACTTTTAATTTACAGGACTAAATCATTATTTCTCAAATGTTTACATTTTTAAGGATTAAAACGGTGGTTTACTTGGCAAAGGTTTCATTAGGGGCTATCGTTAACATTGCAGTTGAAGCAGAATTTGTATATAAATTAATGTTTGCTTTCCCAGTAAAGTAAGGCGCAACAGTGTAAAGCATGATAAGTTGCGTACAAGTATTAGTTTATGTCTATAAAATGCTCATGCGCTCTTGATTTTCACGTGAGAGGTTGGGGATTCTAGATGGCAAAAGGGGAATATATTAAAGACTAATGATAAATAACATTCTGCGATGTGATAGTTAAAGATAAATTACATATTGTACCAAAAAAAAGAAGATACCTCATGATACCTCTTATTGTATAAGCCTCCTCACTCAATCATCCACCACATGTGCATTATATACAATACAGTTTTTCTAAAATGTTTAACAGTTATTTTTTTATTTTATTTTTTTGATTTTTTTTATGGCAAATGTTAGTAGTTAATGCTATAGTATAAACTATAAAGCACCAATTGCATTCATTTCACTATCTTTTATTCAATATTTCAATATGAAACACAAGGAGTATTCCTTTATATCAACCTATCAAGCCTACTTATCATACCAAGTCTACCTGTGACTCTTTATCCCAATATTCATAACAAGAACAATCAAATTTCCAAGACAGGTAACTGAACATCTCCCACATCCACTATATCAAAGTCAATGTCACCAAAATAGTATCAACATGAGGATAACTTAGCGCATTTGCCATAGAAACTATCAAATTTTTCATTTAAGCATTTTGATGATGGCCTAGTCAGGTTCAAAAGTAATGAAAATTTAAAAAGAAACTTACAACCTCACATTTTATCCTCATGTTATTTAGAGGCAAGAGATTAGAAAAGTACAAACAGAGTAGCTAATTATACAACCGCTCCAATAAAAATAACCATTAGATTATAAAAAAGCATGGAATATAATGATTGAAAATTGACAAATTTTAATCTCCATTTATTTATTTTCAAAGATAAATCAATGTGCAGTAAAATGATATCATTTATTGACTCCTTTAAATGGGATACACATTAGATTAACCCCACAAAAGCTATACTGGTTTTACCCCTCACCCACTTGACTTGGAACTGCAACCAATGCCCTTCTACCAAGATTTTGACTAACAGCAACAAAACGGGTAAGATACAACACAAGTCTTCTTTTCTAACCTATCCTCTCCAAGCTCAACACATGTATGTAAACAGGTTAACTGTATTGTGTATAAGAGTAGAAAAATGTCTAAATTTGGGTGTGGCACATGTATAATCTACTCTAAGAAATATTAAGGAAAAAGAAAATACTAACTAGTGTCCTTAGGACATTGTAGGAGTAACATTTTCTATTTCATGGAGCAATATGCATTCATCTCGCCATTTTGAATATGCAGCCCTCAAGTTCACCATACCGCACAAACTTTCGAAATTATATCAAACAATCAAAGTTGAGCTAATTACAGTGAGAAAATAAAGAATGAGGGAAGACGCTAAAAACGAAAAGTATTCACAAACTCTACAAAATATTAGGCAGCTGAGAGTCCAATCTCTGCTGCAATTCTTTGACCTTCAAAGAGAGTTCGGACTTTTGCTCCTTGTAGCTCTGGAGCAAGTATTCCTTTCCTTCTATCGCCTCCTTCAATTCTCCCACTTGCCTTTTCAGCATCTCAATTCGCTCCTCCTCATCCTTTGTTTTTTCAGGGATGTCCAAATTATTATCCCCATCAAGATGCCCATTTGGATTGCCGTTTCTAGTCTCAACAGACCAAGCTGTTCCTGTAGATGATTTGTCATGGGAGACATATCCAACACAGTGATCTGCAATTGCTTTCCTTAGCCGTTGGATCTCTCTCTCGGAATCAAATAAGTCCCTGTTTGCAGCTTCAAGCTGCAACTGCAAATGAGAAGAAAGTCCGAGCTGGGCATTGAGTGAATTTTGCAATTCAGCCATTTGATCTTGCATCTCTAGTATCATATCATCTCTTCTCTTCAATTGTTGGCGCAGTTTCTGTATGACTTCCCGCTTACTGAAAATATCAGAACCAGATTCTGATACACATGGTGAATCTGAGCAGTTTGAAAGATGAAATGGCTTTGAAGGCAGTTCAAGACGATCAGGGGAGCAAGCCCAGACAACACCATTTTCTTTGCTAAACTCAGCAGGAGGAACAGTCACCAAAGGGAGTGCCCCATTGAATTCACTCAACATCTGTTCACTTTGTGCGCGCTTTAGTTCCATAGAACCACCTCCAGTTCCTGTCCATCATCACATACATAATCTAAGCCAGACGAACAGCACCGTAATGAAAGTATATGTCACACAGAATGTGGAATCAGACCACAACATAATTAATTGTAAATAACTAACTCTAGTACAATGTAGACAGGGTTTTATCAGACAACAATCTCATACACATTCAAGAATAAGTAAATTCAAGGTTAGCATCTTAAATTGTATGCGCTATACTAAACATATAGATTGCATGTCTTTGTTGGTGAACAAAATATATAACATGTTAAAACATTTTATCTCCACAATTGCAATTATGAGTAGAAATAGATAAGTTGATATACAAACCACTACTGACATCTCCAACTTTATGAAGAACTTTTGCATATATCTATATCTATGAAGCACGGACACACTGACACGCCGACACCGCTAATAAGTTGAGAAAATCACATAATTCAGTGTAATTATAAAAGTGTCCGTGTCGGACATGACACGTCTAATCCAAGGAGTGTCCATGCTTAATGGATATAGTATATATAATAAGAGAAAGAAACTAAACAAGAAGGAATGGTAAATTAAAACATGTTTAAAGAAGAAAATGGACCTGAATTGCAAGTGAAGAAGGCATTATTATTATCTTGCATTTGGGAATATCCATTAAAGCAATCTGAAGGTGAAGGTTTCCTTATGTTGGAGGATTTTCCATTTCCTGAAGTTAGGAATATTTAATTTAATTTAATCTGAAATTAACTTTTAGATAAAAAAGAGGAATACATTACAGACAGTCCAATGAATGATACCTTTGAGATTGGGTGGAGGGGGCTTTGAGTCAATAGCCTGTTTCAACTTGTAACCAAGACGAATAGACAATGTACTCAACAAAGCACCAGCAGCAATAATAATCCATGTTGCTCCTTCCTCTCCTCCATTTTTATGAACCCTAGACCCATTGCTGCTGCTGCTGCTTTGTGCTTTCATTTTCATTTTATTAACACTCAAAACACAATCTACATACAAAATCCATTTTAACAAAAATAAATAAATAAATCAAAAAAGGGGAAAATAGAAGAAGATACAAGAGAAAAATGGTGTGCGTGCCTGTAGAACGGCGATGGTCTAGGAATACACGGTGGCGCAAGTGGATGGAGGCATGTTCGTTCAATAGATGAAAACGGGAAAAGGGTTTTTGTGATGTGCGGCTAACCAACTGAGTCCAGGTATCTGAATGTGGGTAGTGGGTAGTGAGAGAAAGTGTGAGAGACAGAGGGGGTTGGATTTCGCAAAAAGAAAAAGAGGATAAAATGAACCAAGTATAGTCGGTAAAAAAACTTATTCATGTCGATTACTCCTAAAATTGAATTCAATCAACATATTCACATTATTAATTAGATTAATTTATATTTATATCCACTCAAAAACAAAAATTATATTATATTTCCCCTAAAAATAAAAGTTTAAAAGATATTTTTTTTTTTAAGAAGCTAATGACATTAGATTACTAAAATGGCTAGATTTTTCAGCACAAAGTGTGTCAGAAAATAAGGCTAAGTCAACAAATTACAATGTCCAGTAAGGGACCAAAGGAGAAAGAAAGGTACAAAGTAAGTAATAGTTTTCAAGCATAAGTTTGGATTAAGCCACCAAGAATGGTAATCAAAAGAAAAAGTACTTTCAATCACCAAAATGTCTTAAACTTAATTTTGTCAAACACCTTAAATAAAGAGTGCCACTTATGCTTGAAAACTTGATTATTTTTTTCATTCCAAATTACCCAAACACAAGATAATCAAAAGAGATGCAGAGTTGACATAAATTGACCAAATTGACATAAATGATCCTCCTAAATGACCAAATTGACATAAATGATCAGTAATAATTGTTGGACTCGTATAAACAACACATAACCATTGCAAAACAATATGCCAGATTGATCCAAAGAAATTACAATGAAGAATTGATATCTTCATTAGCTCTGCAACCACTCACGCAGAAGATTTTAAACTAAAATTCTTCATGATATCTTAGTTTAAAAAATACTAACATGGAAATTCATACTAGAGATGTTCAATGCCCTCTAACCAGCCTGCATATTTCATTCTTTGTCCAAAAAGACACTAGTGTTGGCAAATAATGGGATTGTGGAGTAACATTCACTCTTGAAGGGATGGATACCAACAACTCTCTACAAAGCTTAGTGCATTTTTATGTGGTATTTGTATGTTTTTTTTTTAATAAAAATACAACTTTTTTTGGTAGAACAAACTTTGAGAAAATTATAAACTTGAGGAAATCCTGATAAATTTAATTAAGAACAATAAAAAAAATCATTTAGAAAATGCATCTAAGTTTTTTCCTTTTTGATACAACCAAAGACAAATTTTTAGTGTCATGCTTTGGAGCCTTTGGAAACAAAGGAACAACAAAGCTTGGAATAACCCTACTGAAACATGTCAAATGGTGTGCAATTTACTCACGGCTTGGAAAAATGTCCAACATGTTTGAAATGTTGCTACAACGTCGTAAGAAGGTATAAATGTAGTGTGGATGCGTCCTTTTCCAACCTACATATGAACGTGGTATTGAAATTTGCATTAGAGATGATTAAGAAAGGTTTGTTCTACCCAAAATTGAAAGGTTGTCGTCAATGCTTTATATACATTAGCGGAAAGTTATGGGTCTTTTGTCACCACTTAATTGGGTCAAAGACCTACATCTTCTTGACATAGATTTTGAGATTGATTCAAACAGAGTAGTTGATAGCTTGCACAGTAGAAACACTAACACCTCAAACTTTTGTATCATTAATAGTGATTCTAAACACATTTTAACTACTGATCTTGAGAACTCTCATGTGAGTTTCATTAGATGACAAGCAAATGAGGTTGTTCACAATCTCATTAGGAGTGGCCCCATTTTATCTAGTTTCAATAATTTTATCAATATTCAAACATGCATCCAAACTTCTCTTTTAAATGAAATGCATTAAGTCTTTTACCGACAAATAATAAAATACTAAGTATTTTTTTGGAAACCAAAAAAGAGGGGTGAAACAAAAAAAATTATAACGTAATCAATCGAGGAGTAGAAACTCCAATGTTATCAACTACCAAAATTTGGGCACGACAAAGCTCATATAATATCAACGAAGGACCACATCCACAATCTATATTTGTCAAAGTCAAAGCATCAACACACATGGTAGATTCACTATGAACCAAAAACTCAAACTTCTCAATTCATCTCTAACAAGCAAATAATGTGTTGCACCAATCGCCAACTCACAACACTGCCACAAGATCTAGATTTTAACGTGTTTACAACAACAATAGAATCTATATGAAGCTCTACTCTTTGATAACCTCGAGCATGACCCACATACAAACCTTCAAACACCCCATAAATCATGTAATTTGACAAGTCAAGACATCACATGAAGTAAAGGTGGCAAGAGAATGAAGATCCTTGGAACTCAAGAAGGTTTTTGAAGACAATACAACGAGGAAAAATAATGTCCCAAGTCTCAAGAAGGTTTTTAAAGAACGAAGAAAAAAGATATTTTGTTGGATATTTGTGTGTTGGCTTCACTTTTGCTAAAACAAATATTCATGTATGATTTTAGATACGATGTTCCAACATCCGAGCACGGTTCAGTGTGCCCTGTTTGAGTGGCTTGATTTTCGTGAGCTTTATATTTTTAAGGAAATCACGCCTTATTTCTTGTTGGCCAAGACGCGTGCTTGTTGTCCAGAATCAACTGTTTTATTATTTTCTAAAGTTGTGTCAACCATTTAGGAAACTTTGGATGTGTTTGGTTTGTTCCTAAAGATGTTCCTACTTTTTAGGAGTTACCATATTTGTTACTGATTCTTGTG